>Ga0209490_10000335_pt1 | contig 48125 bp, 37 predicted proteins | sample MAT06_FD_187209 | JGI IMG/M metagenome (GOLD analysis project Ga0209490, IMG submission 187209) | Freshwater microbial communities from Lake Fryxell liftoff mats and glacier meltwater in Antarctica - MAT-06 (SPAdes) (version 2) | ecosystem: Environmental > Aquatic > Freshwater > Ice > Liftoff...
TGCGCATGATGGACAGCCCGGAGAAAACCATCGGGCCGGTGAATCTCGGCAATCCGACGGAATTTACCATGATCCAATTGGCTGAGCTGGTGCTCAAGCTGACCGGCAGCAAGGGGCAACTGGTGCGCCGGCCGCTGCCGCAGGACGACCCGCGTCAGCGCAAACCCGACATCTCGCGGGCCCAGGCCGAATTGGATTGGCAGCCAGCCATTGCCCTGGCCGACGGACTCGCACGCACGATCGAGTATTTCCGCCGCTTCGTCTAACGCATCTACTTCAGCTGCTTCAGCGGTGAAGGCGCATGGCAGGCGCATCGCACAGTGAGCGATACCGCAAAGCGACGACGGTCGGACGTCTTGGCGGAGTCATACCCCAGACTGCCAATCGCCGGGATGATTCCAATGGTGACGGAAAGCTTCACCACCCCGCGGTTTTATTTCTTGGCCAGATTTCCAGGCCAGATTCCCAGACCATGCAGCCGGAAAAAACTGAGCTCAGGAATACGAAAAATGCAGAACCGGAACGACGCGGAATTCATCGTGGCTAGAATGATGGCACTACCATTCCTGGCCACGTGAATCGAGAGCGGATTAGAGGACGATAGCCAATTGCAAAGTGATCACCGTTTGGTCATACGTCTGACCAGGATCTGCGTCGTAATTACGCCAGAGAACGCGCAGATCGGTAGTCACGCCCGGATATACATCATAGGTGACATTGCCGCCGAAGCGAACTTCCTGGGCCTGATAGGTGGGCCCATTCCCACCCGAATGATCATGATAAGCAGAAGCCCCGATGAGGGCGCCCACTTGCCACCGAGTCAGAATACGATCACTGATAGTCGCATCGCAGCGCGTGTCGCGGGCAAAGTTGCTGGTCGTGCTTTCCGCCAGTTGCGAGGCTATCGCGAGGCGAACAATACCGGTCGGTCCGAATGACCACGTTGCGCTGGCGCCACCAATCGGTTCCAGCGAGGTGGCATCGTCATACGCATCATCGCCACGATAGGGATCCCCATAGGCCCGCCCCTCAATACCCAGGTGAGCTTGGATCCGGAATGATTCGCTCAGCGGCCAACGGCCTGAGCCATTCAGGCGGCCGCCGACATAGTTTTGGAAGGGGCTGGCAGCATCAAGATACCGACCACCTAGACCGGTGAGGTGAATACCCCATTCTTGCCCACCATCGCCGAGGGCAATCTGGCTGAATCGCCATTCGCCAACAGCCAGATCACGATCATTGGCCCGAAAGCCGGTGGCGTCCTCTCGATAATCCGCCATTACCAGGCGGATTTCGGATTCACCGCGGCTGCGATTGCCAGGTCGAGTTATCAAGGCATTGGCTAAAATGACATCGCGTTCAAGGGACCGCCCCGTCGCGATAGTCGGATCATCACTGCGGTCCCATTTGAGGCGGGTGGACACGTCGACATCTGGACCATGGTAACGGTAGCGAACATCCAGAGAGCCGCCGGTGCGATCGCGACTTTGGATATTGTGGTAGCGACGTTGAAACAGCGCACCGATCAAGCCGAGGTGGCGATCCACCCCATCCCAGGCTGCGGCACAGCCGACAGACCAATCGAAAAATACATCGTCAGTAGCGCTCCCGGACTCTTGCCGCGGATTATCATCATATCCGCCACCAAATAGAATGTAGGGATGTAGCTTAAGTCGCTCATGGGCATAACTGAGGTTAGCTAGGGGCAAGGTCTGGACACCATTGTGCAGCAGAACCGGGTCGGGGCCGGTTTCACTGGCGCAAAGCAGGCTGGTAGAAAGAAGGATAGCGCCCGAATACGAGAGTCTGGTGGTCACGATGGGTTTCACTATTAGGCTCCCACGTCTTCTTGCAAGCGCCGCCTATGCACGAATCGCCAGATGGGGTTTCATAAATGATTCGTTGCGCATGGGAGGCATATTTGTCGCGCATGTGCACCGCGTAGCGGCGACGGATGCCTTGGTTTGCACCGACAACGAGACACTGTCCGTGTCAGCCACATGGGATGCCGTAGCGAAAGTACCGCCCAGTTTACATTGACGCTCAGGGGTGTCGCTGGTTAGCATGGAAAGTAGGTGGTACACTTATGCAAAAACATTTAGCACTGTTGCGATTTCTTTTCGTTTGTGGTTTTGTCTCCTTCGGCTGGGCCTTGGATGGCACCCGCACGGCGAGGCCGATGGCGTACGATCCCGCCAACGCCCCGCACTATGGTTACATGGAGTACCTTCCTGCGGGTTACGCCACGAGCGGTAAAACGTATCCACTAGTGGTCTTTCTGCATGGGATTGGTGAAAGAGGGAACGGCACTTCGGATCTGTCGCGCGTTGAAAACAATGGTCCACCGCGCATGGTCAAGGAGGGCCGGGATTTTCCTGCGATTATCATATCTCCACAGGCGCCACCATCGGGGGTCGGTTGGTTTTGGCATCGCTACATCGTTGATATGATTACCTATAGCAAATCGCGTTACCGTATTGATCCAGACCGCGTCTACGTGACCGGCCTCAGCGCGGGTGGTGGAACCGCATGGGCCATTTCCGATGAAAATCCGGGCTCCGTATGTGCGCTTGCCGTTATTTGTGGCGCCGATGAAGTGACCAATTTTTCAAAATTAGGTGCCGGTTTGCGCAGGCTGCCCCTGTGGGCCTTCCACAATAACGACGATACCACCGTGTATCCCAGCAAGACTCAGCGCAATGTGAATCAAATCATCAAACAGAATACCGGGTTGACGACGGACGTGCTGGCTAACCGCCCGGCTTTCCCCAACACCAATTCTGGCACTGCTTTTACTGCTGCTTTTTCCGGAACAACGTGGTCGTGGACCGCGGGAGTGGTGGATCGCAGTCCGAACTATCCGATGTATACGCTTTACGCCTCTGGGGGCCACGATTCGTGGACCAAAACGTATAACAATCAGGCATTCTGGGATTGGCTTTTCGCCCAAAAGAACCATGCCCCAACCATGTCGATTCTCAACGACCGCACGGTGGCGGCTAACGGTTCCACCGGTGCGATGGCGTTGATAATCGATGATGCGGATATGCATCCTGACTACTTGGTGTTAACCCGGACCTCTTCGAATACCACCGTGGTTCCGCTGGACAATGTGGTGCTCGGTGGGAGCGGTGGAACGCGGCAAGTGACGGTGACCGGTGCAAGTGTTGGCACCTCCATTATTACCGTCACGGTGAGTGACGGCATTCGCAGTACCTACGATTCTTTTATCCTGACGGTCAATAACGAATTCACGACCAACAACCCGCCAACTATCAGTGGAATCCCAGATAGCGCGACGACAACCGCTACGTCGACCGGAGCGATTGACTTTACCATTGGTGATGACCAGACCGCTCTCAGCAGTTTGACGCTCAGTAAAGGGTCCAGCAATCAGACCCTGGTCCCGCTCGGCGCAGTCACTTTTGGAGGTACAAATGGCGCACGGACGGTTACGATTACCCCGTCCGCGGGAAAAACGGGCGTCAGCACCATCACCGTCGGCGTAAGCGATGGAAGTTTGACCACGAGCACGAGCTTTAAGCTCACCGTGAGCAGTGCGGTCAATGTGGCACCTTATATTAGCCAAATCAGTAATCAGAGCATTGCCAGTGGGACATCTACGGCAGCCCTGGATTTTCAAATTCGAGACGCCGAAAGTTCTGCCAGCGATTTAATTTTAACCCGAGAATCATCTAATACCGCTCTCGTGTCCTTGACCAGTATTGTCTTTGCGGGCAGCGGAGAGAATCGCACCGTAGTGGTCACGCCGATAGCGGGCCAAGTTGGCCAGAGTACCATCCGCATCCGGGTCGATGATGGTGCATTGACCGCCAGCAAAACTTTTGTTCTGACCGTCACCGCTGCTCCCGTGGTGGTTGATCTGCGCTTCAATTTTCAACCTGCAGTGAGTACCATTCCCGCTGGTATGTTGGCTGATACGGGCGGAACGTATGCGAATCACAGCGGCACGAGCTATGGGTGGAATCAAGACCTTCGCTCAGCGACCCGGCGTCGCAACGATGGTGGGTCTGCCGATACTGCTCACGATACCCTGATCTATGTTCCCACCGGCGCTAAATGGGAATGTGCGCTGCCGAATGCGACCTATGAGGTCCGCGTGGTCGCCGGAGATCCTCGCTTCAGTAACGGGACCTTCAATTTTCTGGTGGAAGGGGTTTCCGCCATGAATGGGAGCCCCACGACGGGATCGCGCTGGTTGGATCAGACCGTGACCGTATCGGTCCAGGATGGCCGCCTTACCATCACCCAGGGATCTGGGGCTGAACATGGCAAAATCTGCCTCATTGAAATTCTCGCTGTAGGGAGTAACGGATGATATCCATGCATCGTGGCGCTCGTTTCGTGACCTGGACCGTGGCCACTTTCGCCGTATTCCTGCTTGCTGCCTGTGGGGCCAGCGGCGGTACGGTTGGCGGTAATGAGAAAGTCGGGCCATCCCCAACCGTCCAAGTCACTACGTATTATGATCCAGGCACCAATGTGTATCGCAAAGAATCGGGACAGGTCGATCGCGGACCTGATGGCCAGGCGACGACTATTCGTCAAGGTCGCTGGACGATGTGGTTTCCGGCGGCGCAGAATAATGGGAAGCAGTTTGAAAAAACCTACGTGGATGGGGCCTGGGACCAGAATACCTATTGGCGCGAATGGAACGACGACACCAGTGTTCGTTTGGATTGGCAGGATCACTGATCACTGCGTGATTCCCACAATCCCGATGTGGCGGGCATTCGTCCTGCGGACCACCTTGTGAATAGACAGCGCACCGCGGCGGCCTCAGGAGTCAGTGGTCTGCCTATATTCGAACACTCTGGCAAAGCCTGACGTATAGCCGCGTGGGTAAGCCCCTCTACGGTTTGCGTGCAGCAGGACCGTGTTTTTGGGCGAGCAGCCACTCCCACATCGCCGGGTTCGCATAGGTTTTCGTCCAGGCATTATGGCCTCCTTCGCGATAGAGCGTGAAAAGGTAGTCCGCATCCTTTTCGCCTGGTTTTGTGGCGGCCATCCAGTTCCAGTCCACCCGTGCCCGCGTTGCCGTGCAATCTGCTGCGGCACTTTTCCCAGGCGATGCTTCGGGATATCCGGTCATGATATCACCGACCCCGGGGAGCATGGCAGCAGAGATTCCGTTGAGCCAGCGGATGGTATTACCCTTGCCAACGACCGGATCATCGAAGTTGTGAAAGGCCCACACCGGGATGCCAGCAAGACGTGAGGGCTCTTTCGGGTTATTCGCTTGGGCTGGATTGGAGGCACCGCAAATGGGCACGATGGCAGCTGGAATGTTGGGATAGGCATGGGCAAAGTTCCACACCTGGCTCCCGCCAGCGCTATGCCCGACTAAATAGATCCGCTGTGGATCAACGTGATAATGGGTGGTCGCATACTCGATGAATGTGTGAACGATCGTGACATCAAACCAACGCGGAGCCTGTGGGCACAGAATGATCGCAGCATGTGCATTTCCTTCCCGGAGATGCTTTCCGACGCCATTGTTTTCCAGCTTTTTGAGGTCACCCACCCCATCTCCTTCGTCGCCGTTGCCATGGAAACAGACGATGAGGGCTGCTGGTTTCTGGGATGAGTCATATCCGTGCGGGAGATACTCCAGATACCCGTAGGGACAGGCTGCAGCACCGCCGAGCGGACGCCGCGTCACCGTTAATTCAGCAGCAATGAGCGATGCTCCGCCGGACGAACAAAGAAAAAGGGTGATCATGAAAAATCGTTGCATGGCAGATCTCAGGTTGGTTCCGTTTCGTCAAGAATGACCACCGGTAGGTGGGACTCTGCAGACACATGTTTTGGGTCAGAAACTATCGAAACAGGTTCGCGGAGCGGGATGGAAGGGGGCAAGGATCGACGAGCAGGAGTGGGAGGGGGCGGCTCAGAGTGGCGGGTCCCAAAAGCGTCACGCCCTGGTAAGGCCAGGACGAAATACGCTGCAATACTGTAATACAAAGGCTGCGATGCGGCCATGGTAACCCCAATGGGAATAAGCACCACCAACGATCGACGATCATGGCGGTCCAAAATAGTTGCCACTAAGGCGAGGAAAAATATGGCGGTCCCCAGGATTCCCAAACGCGCGATTCCAACGATCATAGATCCCGATACGGATTCGATACTGTCGCGTTGCATCCGGGTATTTTGTCCTAATCCCCACCATGGTGATTCGGTTAAGGCAGGACCAAGTGCAGAAAATGCGCGCAGGCGATCCTGGCCCGATTCTCCGGCCAATTTGTCGCTAAATCCCACCCCAGGGATATTGATCGCGATAATCAAAGTGCCAACTACCGCGCCACATAAAATGACCGCCCACAGAATCGACGATGCTCGACGGAAATCCACCCGGGTGATGGTTGCCCAGACAGCCATGGCGCAAAAGGAGCCCAACCATGCCGTACTCAAGGTAAAGGCCGACGCGACAGCGATGAGCAGCGCCAAGGTACGTCGCCAGGCTAGATCACGCAGGACCAAGGCGGTGGCACAGGCGGACAATGCAAAGGCCTGATACACGCCCGGCTCGCGATACATGCCCATGAATCGCTCCCACGCCGTTCCCCCAGCAGAAATGGGTTGGGCGTAGCTAAAAGAGAATGGAAAATGCCAGTGTGCCGCGTAATTATAATTATTAGTCGGCACATAGCCGATGGCCAGGAGGCGGTCGACGCCCAGCAGGCGCGCCCCAAGGAGCAGCAACCCTGAGCCAGCCAGTGCAGCGTGGATGAGGACGAAAGCGACGGCGATGTCACGTGGCTTCGCAGCCGTGAAGAGCGTACCGATGAAGGCCAAACCAATGCTCGCGATAAGCAATTCTTTGACCCCGACCATGAGACTTTCCGGCTCCAAGACGAAGTGGGCGACAAAAAGGTACAACACGATCAAGGCGAAGTAGCGTACGGGATGCAGGGAGATGCGTGCTAATGGTTGTGGCCCGCGTAGGGCCATATAACCGATGCCGCCAATGGAGAGTGCCAGCTGCACGGGAATCCAGGAATGCCCCAGCATGCCCGGTGGAAATTGCAAAGCGATAAAGACACCCACCAGGGTCTCGACCCGGCTCAGCGTAGCACGATCACCAAGCCGGACGGCGCTCATGGCCGTGCCGACGGATTCCTGCCGCGATAAGACCAGGTGCTGGACATGTCAGCCTACGCCGCGGGCCTGTTGGCCTTGGGCCAGGAAGTCCGCATACGCTGCGGCGATACCCGTGCTCAAACGAATCTGCGCGCGCCAGCCAAGGGAATGGATGCGGGTGCAGTCTAGCAATTTGCGCGGGGTGCCATCCGGCTTATCTACGTCCCAGGTGATTTCGCCCTGATGGCCGACGACGCTTTGCACGGTGCGGGCCAAATCGGTAATCGTCAATTCTTCACCCGAGCCGACATTGATCAGATCGCCAGAAAATTGACCGGGTTGGGCGTCGGCCATGATACGCAGACAGGCGGCGGCGAGGTCATCAACGTGCAGCAGTTCCCGTCGAGGCGTTCCCGATCCCCACAAAACGACCGGTATATTGCCGGCCTCCTTAGCAGAGTGGAATTTGCGAATCATCGCGGGCAGGACATGCGATCCGGTCAGGTCATAATTGTCGCCGGGCCCATAGAGATTGGTCGGCATTGCCGACAGCCAGGACGTACCGTATTGCCGATTAAAGCTCTCGATCAGCTTCAGGCCGGCAATTTTAGCAACGGCGTACGGTTCATTGGTCGGTTCCAGCGGACCGCTCAATAAGTGCTCTTCGCGCATTGGTTGCGGGCACAAGCGCGGATAGATGCAGCTTGAGCCCAAGAAGAGCAGGCGTGGCACTTGGGCTCGGCGGGCGCCCTCTAAAACATTCGCAGCGATAATGAGATTGTCATAAATGAATTCACCGCGACGGGTGTCATTGGCGTGGATCCCGCCGACCGTTGCTGCGCCGAGATAAATTTCGTCTGGTCGCTCGGTAGCGAGAAAGGCGAAAACAGCAGCCTGATCACGCAGCTCCAATTGGCTACGGGTGCGGAGGATTAAATCGGTATCACCTCGCACAGTCAGGGCCCGGACCAGAGCAGCGCCCACCATGCCGCGATGACCAGCAATATAGATACGACGGCACATGATTTATTCCCGGAAACTCTTCACGGCAAATCCGTGATCGCGGGCGAGGGCGTCTTGGCGGGCCAGGTCGAGATCGGCCCGGACCATTTCCTTGGCCAATTCTGCGACGCCAATTTCCGGTTCCCAACCGAGCAGCTTGCGGGCTTTGCTGGGATCGCCGAGCAGGGTTTCGACCTCGGTCGGGCGGAAATAGCGCGGATCGATGCGCACCAGGGTGCGGTTGGACTTGGTATCGATTCCGCGTTCCTCGACGCCGGTGCCCTCCCAGCGCAGGAAAAAGCCAGCTTCGGTGGCTGCCAGCTCGACGAATTCGCGCACGCTGATCTGCTTGCCAGTCGCAATAACAAAATCATCCGGCGCGTCCTGTTGCAGCATCATCCACTGCATGCGCACATAATCGCGAGCATGGCCCCAGTCGCGCTTGGAATCGATATTTCCCAGCCACAGGCATTCCTCAAGACCGAACTGGATGCGGGCCAGGCTGCGGGTTATTTTACGGGTAACAAAAGTCTCGCCACGGCGAGGTGACTCATGATTAAAGAGGATGCCATTGCACGCATACATGCCATAGGCTTCGCGATAATTGACCACAATCCAATAGGCATACATTTTGGCAACCGCATACGGCGAACGCGGGTAGAAGGGGGTCTTTTCGGTCTGCGGTATTTCCTGCACCTTGCCGTACAATTCCGACGTGGACGCCTGGTAGAAACGAGTTTTTTTGGTCAGGCCAAGCAAGCGGATGGCTTCGAGAATGCGCAGGGTGCCGATGCCATCGATATCGGCGGTATATTCAGGTGATTCAAATGACACCGCGACGTGGCTCATCGCGCCCAGATTGTAGACCTCGTCTGGCCGGACCTCTTGCATGATCCGCACCATGTTGGTCGAGTCGCTGAGATCGCCGTAATGTAAAACCAAACGGCGGCCCACATCCTGAGGCCCTTGATACAGGTGATCGATGCGGTCGGTATTGAAGGACGAGGCGCGGCGCTTAATGCCGTGCACCTCATAGCCCTTTTCCAGGAGCAACTCGGTCAAGTAAGAGCCGTCCTGGCCGGTGATTCCAGTGATTAATGCGCGCTTCATGAATACTACCAATGAGAAATAATGGAGGGACGAAAGAATAGGTCAAAATTTAGCGTCGGGGACAAAAATCGTATCGCCCGGATGCAGAACGGGGTCTTCTCCCTTGGCGCTACCATTCAATAAACCTTCGGCGTTCACCACCTTGGTGGGGCTGCCAGAACGAATAAGTTGGACAATATCGCCGCGCGCGAATTTCTCAAATCCGCCCGCAAGGGCTATTGCCTTGGTGACCGTCAGGAGGCCCTGGCTTTGCAGGGGCACGGCGCCAGGTTGGCGAACCTTGCCCACCACCACCACCCCGCCCAAGAGCGGCACGACAATGACGTCGTTGGGTTGCATAACGATATCGGTGGCCAAATCCGCGGGCAGATCGGTGCCGGGCACCGGCAGAACTAGTTTGGCACCAGGTGTATCGACATCGCTGCGAATGAGCTTTGCATTCTGACGGTCGGCATCGGGAAGAAATCCTCCCGAGCGACTGATGGCCTGCAATACCGTGACCGGAGAAAATGGAGTGAGTTCGATGGCGCCTTGTTCGCGTACCTGACCAATAACGTAAGCGTGTCTGGGCATAAATTCTTGGACTGAAACGGTGAGAGAGGCATCGACAAGATAACCGTCTTCATAGCGCCGAGTCAATTCATCACATAACGTGGTCAGCGATAGGCCAATGACATTGGGGACTTCGCCAATGAGGGCAAAAGCAGGTCGGCCATTGTTGGGAATGCGCACCAATCCCGAAAGATCCACTTGTCCGAACACCTCCACCTTGAGGACATCACCGGGCTGGATCTGGTACCCGGTTCCCTGGAGAGGAGTCTGCTGTGGAATCGGCTTGGGCCCGGGATTGGGCAGCGGAAAAGTGGCATCTTCCGCAAAAATGCTGGCCAGAACGATGAGCAGGAACACGACGCGGATGGAAATGTTCATGAGCGAGTGCTGGGCTGAGTACCAGGTTGAATGGCTGGGCTCTGGCCATTCTCCGCCAACGGCGTTGCGCCCACCGCAGGCGGTTCCGGAATGTCGGGTTGCGCTGCCAACGCATCATCGCGAGAAGCATTGAGCACCACCCCAACTAGGCGATGGTGTAAGGCCTGGAGACGCCGCATGGCCTGGGTGATGGCCACGCGGCTGGTGACCCGGTCACGGACAACCATGACCACGGCATCGGCGTGCTCACCCAAGACGACAGTGTCGGCAAATCGAGTTATAGGTGGCGCATCGAAGACGACCCAATCATAACGCGTGCGAGCTTGGTCAATGTACCAGGCGAGGGCGGAGCTATGCAACAGGTCGGCCGGATTCGGGGGACGTTGGCCAGCCCACAGCAGGTCTAAGTTAGGGAATGCCGTGCGGGTTGCGTGCTGCGGCTCGCCCGCGAGGAGCAGGCTCAGGCCGCCGCCGACTTGGATGCCGAATTGAGTGTGCAAGCTGGGTTGGCGCAGGTCGCCATCAATAAGTAGGACCTGCGCCCCAGCCGCAGCGAGACTGACCGCAAGGCGGCTGGCGACGGTGCTTCGCCCTTCCCCTTCACCAGGTGAGGTAATTAACAAACAGCAACCCCGCTCCGCTTCCGCCGCATCCCGAAATTGTGAGGTCAGGCGCAGGCCCACGCGCAATGCCCGAAAGGCTTCACCGATCTGGGCCGGGCGATCAGCATCACGAGCGCGCGTGAGGGTTGGTAATAATCCATCCAGCGCTGGAATCGCCGCGAGGATTGGAATTTCGACGAGCGCACGTAGACCAGCCTCACCACGCAGGGTGCGATCTAAACGTTCGGTGATAAATGCAGCGATGAGGCCCGCGATCCCGCCGAATAACACAGAAGCTGCCGCAAAGAGTGAGGGATAGACATTCGCAGGTCGGCCAGAAGCCTCGGGTGGGGAGTTTTCGACCACCTGCCGTGATTCAAGCCGGCTGGAAACTTCTTGCTCGGCAAATCCACGTCGCAGTTCGTCAAATAATTTCCCCCGGGTGAGTGATTCTTGGCTCAGCGCTTGCATGCGCAGCAAGTCCACGCGATAGCGAGCCAGGGCTTCGTCTTCGACTTGGATGCGTTGCGTGAGGGCGGTCAGGCGTAGGCGTAATTCTTGCAGATTAGCAACAAATGCCGCGGTAGCCTTTTTGACCGCATCACCCAACTGCTCGGTCCGAATTGTCAATTCATCATTGATCGATTTCATGCGTGGATGCTTGGGCCCATATTCGTGGGCCAGGACTTCAGCTTCGGCCCTGCGTAATTCGAGAAGACGGCGCGATTCACTGACCAGGGCATGATTCGCGATAGCAGCGATAGCCAAGAGCGCATCGGGACGCTGCAGTTCGGACATCACTTGGGCGGCGGCAATTTGATCGACCAAAGCTTGAGCAGCGGTGAGGTCGCCCTCGACGCCGATGCGTAAACGTTCGAGCTCCTGCACGCGTCGGGCGTGGGGATTATTGTCTGGATCTGGCGAGGTGATCCCGTGTTCCAAGCGGAAGTCCTCTTCAGCGTCTTGAGCTTGGTCGAAGTGAGATCGAGCTTCGGCGACTTGTTCTCGCAGAAAAGTCAGGGCGGAAGAAGAGCGGGCGGTTTCGCGTTCATTCATGCGCTCAAAATAACTTTCTAACAGGGATCGCAGCGCTTTTTCGGCCCGAGACCGATCCTCATCGCGCAAGGCCAGTTCGATAATCCAACTATCGCGACTAATCGTGACATGAATCCGTGAACGTAATAAAGCGACCGCATTGATGCCGGAATAACGGGGTCCCTTGGCGATATCCGTATGCTTGATCACCTGTTCTAGTACCGGGGTGGCGATAATGCGGTCACGCACCGTATTTAGCAAAGCGTAATCAATGTGCTGCTGGTCGGGATTGCTTTGGAAATCGAGTAATTTTCCGCTGGGCACAATTTCTAACTGGGCTTTGGCCTCATACAGGGGGGTAATGCGCGTGGTGGCGGCATACACCAAGATCGCAACCGTCACGGCAGCCAGGATAAAGGGCAGCCAGCGACGGAAGCACAGGCTGAGCAAATCACTCAAAGAGAGGGCTTTGCTGGCCTCTTCCCAGAGCGGGGATCGCGGAGTCGAATCGGCACCATTGCCGCTGGTGTGATCACTGAATGGGCCGCCCGTGGTCATGGCCGGGAATTGTCAGCGAGGACGCCCGAAGACAAGCCCCTTCCTGCGTGCAGGAGCCACTTTGGCACATCTCCGTTCGGGCCTCCTCTTTAGAGACATGTGGATTGGTTGTGCATTCCGAGGATCAGCTTGGCGTCCACGGACAGCGGTTACTTCGACGTCGGCCACGATGCGTGGTCACTGGCGACAAGGCCTTGCAAGGTACCGAGCGGTTCGTAAGTTGTGCCGCTAGGCCCAAGGAGGGTGCCAAATTCTTCCGGAAATTCCTCCCGCATTTCCTGCAATAGGACTAACGGTAATGCAACTTCTTCTGAAATCATCATGAGGCTGAGTGTCATCATACCCATCAAAAATGGTGCGGCTTTCATCGCTGACACCGTGCGTGAACTGCAGCGAGTGCAGGTCGAATTCGAGTTAATCATCGTCAATGATGGTTCAACTGATGACACCCTCAAGGTGATTGCCGCCTGTGCCGGCGATGACTCTCGGATTCAGGTGGTCGATAATCCGGGCACCGGCAAGGTCCAGGCCCTCAATTATGGATTTAGCCTCACTCAGGGTGCGGTTATCAAATGTATTGATGGCGATGATATTCTGGTCCACGGCTATATAGATGATCTCGCTTCCTTTGCCGTTGACGAAGCCGAATGCCATGATTTGCAGCTCACGAATGCGGTCCTGCAGCCGATCGGTCAGTACACTGTGAATCCACGCATCATCAGTGCGTCTCGTCGCCAGGCGATGGAACATCTGGTGTCCTTGCCGCGGTGTTCATGGACTTTTCCCCGTGAACTCGCGCAGCACATTTTCCCGATGCCGGTTGATTTACCGTTCGAGGACGTGTGGTTTTCACTGGTGCTCAAACGCTATGCGGGGTCGATCCGCCATCGCACCGGACTGTGTTATCAATATCGCCAGCACGGTGATCAAACCTATGGCGGGATTCTTAATCAGAGCCGAGAAAAAGTCACTTTTCGGGCCAAGCGGATGCTGCGGTTGATCGAAGTGCTGACCCGTGAATCCGCACGCTTGCAGCCCGAGGACATTCACCTCGATACCAGCTTTGCCAGCCAAGCCAGGTACTGGGAATTGTTAGCTCAGGATCGGGTGTCGACCTGGGCTATACTCAGCAGCGGATTGCCGTGGTCCTCGCGGGGAAAACTGATCCTCTTCCGTCGCATCCCCTGGTTCCTCCCGTTCATCATTCGCGGGAAATACCGGCTCGATAAAATACGTCTCGGCTTACTCGGCCGACGTCGGCAGGTCGTGCAATAATGCCGGCCCCTGGCGCGATTCGGGTGGCTATTGTGAGCCAATGTTATTTGCCGGATGTGACCGGCAACGCGGCCTACGCGCACGGCTTGGCAGCGGCCTTGGTGACGCGCGGTCATCATGTTACGGTCCTCGCCAGTAGGCATGGTTATGTGGCAGGCGGTGCCGCGTTTCCGGTTCGTGAAACCGTGGACGGGGTGCACGTGGTCCGGCTACCGGCCAGCGGAAAAGGCACCGCAAGTATGATTGGTCGTATCGTTGAGTATGGCTATTTTTTCTGCCATTCGTGGCGGCGCATCGCCACCGGACCCCGCTATGATCTGGTGATAGCGATCACCACGCCGCCGTATATTGGTTTGTGCGTGCGCTGGGCTGCCCGTTGGCGGAGAATTCGGGTGGCGCATTGGGTGCTTGATTGCTATCCGGATGCTATCGCGGCGGCCTTAGGTGTGGCGAAAAGTCGTAAATTTCCCTGGCGGTTGGCATTGGCAGCTCTGGGACGTGTATCACGACTCCAATGGCGACCAGGGAATCGCGTGGTGACGCTGGGTCCGGCGATCGCGGAGCGGGTCCGTGCGTATCATGGCAAAACTCCAGCTTGGATTCCGTTGTGGGCCGACGAACGGATGTGCCCATGGTCCGTGGACACCCCCATTCCTTTACGGCAGGAACGGTCCTGGGAAAACGAATCGCTGGTTTTGTGTTATAGTGGCAATCTAGGTCGTGGACATTGTTGGCGTGAATTTGCCGAAGCGGCAGGCCGACTCGGTCCGCAGGGGCCGTTATGGGTGTTTGTTGGTAGCGGCAATCGTCGCTCGCAACTGGCTGAGTGGCATCGCGCGCATCCTCAGGCGCGTCTGAATTTCTTGCCGTACGCGCCGCATGAACGGCTGCGTGAACATTTATGTTCACCAGATATTCATCTGATCAGCATGGAAACCGGCTGGGAGGGCTGTATCGTTCCCAGTAAACTTCAGAACGCCTTTGCCGTGGGTCGACCGGTGCTAGCCGTCGTGCCAGCGGCCAGCGAGACCGCTCTTTGGATCCGTGCGAGTGGCGGCGGCTGGGTCGTCGAGCCCGGTGACGTCACCGGGCTTTTGACTGCCGTCGAAGAAGTCAAAAATAGCGTTGAGCGTGCCCGCCGGGGCGCCTTGGCTGCGGCTTATGCCCAGCGCCATTTTTCTGCCAGCGGAAATCTGGAAGCGATAGCCCAACTTTTCACCGTGAGGGTGGTCTCGGCGCACCGCCTCCCCACTCAATCACTCTCAACTCCGATTGCCTAAGGATTCCACCGTGCCAGCGCCTGATGACATCAAGACGCCCACGAATCAACCGGTATTGACCGCGAAGCCAGCATCGAACACAGTCACCAAGAATGAGGGTGACGATTATAGTCCCTCGAATGATGTCGCTCCGCGACAGCGCTTGGATCAGCGCCCGTCGACCACCTCGCGCACGGCTTTTTCGGCACGGACTATGTCGGCGATCACCAGTGAAACCGGGCGCATGCGTGGTCGGCGTGTGCCAACCAATCTTTTGGTGACCAAGATCCTTTTATTGATGGACGTCCTGGTTCTGGCAGGTTTAGCGGTTGCCATCCAAGCGCTACCAACATTTTTCCCAAGTTCTTGGCAGGCTCCGGTAGAGGGCTTGATTCCCTTGGGAGTATTGCTGGTGACCACGCTCACCTTGATCGATGCCTACCGGATTGACGTGCGTGAACAGGTGTGGCGCCATCATGCTCACCTCGTTCGGGCTTTGGTCGTGGCTACGGCCCTGGGGCTCAGCGCCGCATTTGCCATCGGTTGGTGGCGTCCTGAAACAGCCCAGGCCTTTTTTACCGACGGTCAAGTAGTCCTGGCCGCAGACTTTTCATTATTGGCCGTGCTCAACCGCACACTATTACGGCGCTGGATGAATCTTGCTGCAGGCCAGGCAAGTTGGTTGATGGTGGCAAAACGGGATACCGATGGTCTTGAACAATTTTGGGCAGACTTTGGTGATGATCGCGCCCATGGCCGGATGATGTTCCTCTCTGACGAGCCCGGGAGCCAGATCTACAAACGGGGTGAAGTGACGGGCAACCGACTGTCCAAGCCACCGGTGGGTGGACAATGGCATGATTTGCGTACCCAGCTCGCCAAAGGTTGGACCGGCATTATCGTGGCGGATGCTTCCCAATTGGATGCGGAAACCGTTCGGGCAGTGATGGCAGCACGACTGTCAGGGACCCCCGTCCTCTCCTTGGAGGAATTCTATGAACGGTATTGGCATCGCGTGCCGGTGTTCTTGCTGCGGAGTGAATGGTTTGCCCTCAGTAGCGGCTTTCAAATTCTTCGCAGTCCGGTCCAAACGCATCTGAAGCGGGTCTGCGATGTGCTGCTTGCCGGTGGCTTATTAATTCTGGCATCGCCGTTCATGGTACTAATCGCCGCTTGGGTCAAGTTCGATAGTCCAGGTCCGATTTTGTATCGTCAGGACCGAACCGGGCTAGGTGGAAAGATATTTACCTGTCTAAAGTTTCGTTCCATGGTGACCAATGCTGACAAGGGATCGCTCTATGCAGGTAAAAACGATAATCGCGTCACCCGCTTTGGCCGTTTCATTCGTCGCGCACGTATCGATGAATTGCCCCAATTGATCAATGTTCTGCGCGGGGACATGAGTTTTATCGGGCCGCGAGCTATGTGGACAAAGATCGTTGATGGCCATGACCAAGAGATCCCGTATTTCCAGTTGCGTCACTTAGTCCGCCCCGGGCTAACCGGTTGGGCGCAAGTGAACTATCACTACGGCGGCAGCGCCGAAGATATGCGAATTAAACTCGAATATGATCTGTGGTACATCAAGAACCACAGCTTAGTGCTCGATTTCCTGATCGTCTTGCGGACTGTCCGTGTGGTGTTGTTCGGTATTGGTGCCCAGTAAGATTATGATTACATGCATCTAATACTTTGCATGGCGGGGGTTTACCGGCGCTTTCGTACCGCGGGATACACCCTGCCGAAATATCTGCTACCGTGGCAAGGCGGGACCATCCTTTCCACGATTTTGCGCACCATGTTCGTTGAAAACGGATTCACCTCTTTAACCCTGGTCGGCAATCAGCGCGACGCGGCCTTTCGTCCGCAGGTCGAAGCCATCTTGCGGGCCTATCAGTGTGATCCGGCCGCGCTGCTGTTGATCGGTGATACCGCTGGTCAGGCAGAGACCGCACTGATCGGAGTCGAAGAACTCGATCGCCGGCTGCGACCGGGAGACCGGCGGGTTATTTTTCACAATATTGATACTATTTTACAGGGGCGCGACTACGCCCGGATTGCTGCCGATCTGGAAACCAGCGCCGGTTTCATCGATACTTTTCCGGCGAATTCGCCTGCGTACAGCTATGTCGAATGTGATGAGGAAGGACGGGTTACCCGTATCGCCGAGAAAATCGTTATTTCTAATCAGGCGACCACTGGGCTCTACGGTTTTGCCTCAATGGATCAGTATCGAGAAGCCTACGCGCAGGGCGCCTGGTCTGCAGGCGAGAATTACATTAGTGCCATCTATCAAGCCTATTTAGATCAGCGCCTTACCATCCGCGCCGCTGGGGGCGGGCCGCAGGCGCGCACCATCATCTTGGGAACGCCTGCAGAGTATGAAGCCGAACGGTCAGCACCATGAGGGCGTATAAGGGCATCTGGCGCTGTCTGCGATTGAGTACCGCGGCTCTTATTCTGGTCTATTTGGCGGTGGTGGTGTTGCCCCATCTGGCGGTATCGGCGATCGCAGTAGTGGCGGTCGTCGCCCCCGTGTACCTATTGGTGCACGTTTTACGGGCAATCCGGCTTTTTCTGCTGCTGTATGACGGTGAACTCCGGTTGCGCGAAGCCCTGCTGGTACATGTCCATGCTGCGGGCGTGAGTGCGTTGATCCCCTTTAAGGTGGGGGAAATCTATCGGGTTATCGCTATTTTCCTGGTCACGGGACACATGGCCAAGGCCCTCGTCGCGGTGTGGATTGAACGGGTGTTTGATGCCCTGTTTGTCGTGGTCATCCTGGGTTTGGTCGCGTGGTGGGCCGGTCCCCAGGCACTAGCAGGAATAGCCTGGTTTTTCCCCGTTGTAGCCGGTTTCCTTTTTGTGAGTTTTTTTCTTTTTCTGGTGCTGCCTGAAAATTTGATCTTGGTCAAGCGTCATCTCATTCTCAAACACAATAATCTCCCAGCGTTGCATGTTCTGCGTTGGATTGATGCTCTGCACCGGTTGCTGCGCGAAGCTGCTTCGATATGGCGCTCGCGCTTTGCCACCATCGTCTGGCTCTCGATGGGGATATGGTTGCTCGAGGTGGGTCTCATGCTGGCAGTGACCGCCCTGTGGGTGGGTGGCGGCGAAATAGCGCAGGGTTTCGCGCGGATTTTTACACACATAACGGTTAGCTCGTCGCCGTGGACGAATATTACCCAAGAAAATGGAACCCTGGGTCCCCTGATCGCCTATCGGTTTGCCACGGTCGACGTCTTGGTTCTTTGCGCTCTGGGAATAGCCCTGTGCTGGAGTCCGAACGCGAAGCGGTCAGCTGTACCTGATACGGAGAAAATCTGATGTCTATGATCGCTATTTACGATGATCGTATACGGGTCCCCGAAGAAGCCCGCGCGTTTGTCGGAGTGGAACATTTCTCGCAGTTGGTATTTCGTAAGCGTACCCTTGCCGAACATATGACTGAGATGCTGGTCGCGGCAGGGATCGAAAATGTGACCACCATCGCATCCGACGAGGATGCCCGGACCTGTGCTGAACGGCTTCAGCGTGGTGCAGTGTCCCAGCGCGTCGTCTACGTTCCCGCGAGTCTTACTTTTCTGCAGCGCGAGGCTGCCCTCCTCTGCTTACGCAAAATTGCCCTAAGTGAAGACCACTTTGCGGTGGCCCCCGATGGGAATCGGGCGGCGCCGGTTCTTTTGACCATGGGGGCGACTACCGCGTCGAGATATTTAATGCAATTTGACCTCGCTCAGTGGTCGAATCGCTACGGTGAAGGGCCTTGCCCATTCTTGTGGATGGAAAATAAGATGCAGGCTGTCGATCTGAGTGCGCGCGGGCGCCTGATCGACTTTATGAGCAGCACCTTCGATGCGCGAAATTTCAATCGCATCGCTCAGGATGATTTATTGGTCACCAAACGGTCTCCGGATATTGGCAAGATGCGCCGGGAATTCGGCTATTACACACAGTTGGAAGGTCCGATTCGGATGTTCTTTCTGCAGCCGCTGTCGTATCGTGAAGGGCCTGACTGGGCAGAATACCAAACCGAACGGCTTTTTGTACCGGATGTCGCTATTCAATGGATCCACCGCTCTTTTGACCACAATTCATTCGCAACCTTGCTCCGTCGTCTGCGCGCCTATCTGGCGATGCGTCCGCTGCGGACCTTGACTCCAGAAGCAGGCGTTACCGCGGTAGATGAACTCTATCCAGGCAAGATTGCCCAGCGGCTTGACATGCTGAAGCAGAGTCCTCTGGCAGCGACTATTGAAAGGATGGCGGCCCAATGTCCGGGAGTTGGTTCGACGGCAGCACTGTTTGCTCGATACCGTCACGTCTGGAAAAAATTGAGCGGCCTGCGACGGAGCGTGCGCCAAGCGGTCAGCCATGGCGATCTGTGTTTTTCAAATATTTTGTACCATCGCCAGAGCCAGCAATTAAAATGTATCGATCCACGCGGGGCGACTTCTCCGGAGGATGTGTGGCTGGATGAATATTACGATGTTGCCAAGTTGTCGCACTCGGTTCTTGGGCTCTACGACCTGATCAATCACGACCTGGTGGAGCTTCGTCTCGACCGAAATTTGCAGCTGGAGTTAGTTCTTGATGTGCAGGGACTGCGTCCGTTGCAACAGGCCTTCCGCGAGTCCCTGGCTGATGCCGGATTTGATCTACGTCTCGTCCGTCTGTATGAAGCATCCTTGTTCTTGAGCATGTTGCCGTTGCATGCGGATGTTCCCAAAAAGGTCATTGCCTTTCTGCTCACGGCAGCCGGTATTCTTGATGAGTTGGAACGGACATGAATGACGCAATTTCCGGCGCAGGAGAGCGTTCGTTTTTTCGCCGCCTGCTCGGCTTTGGTGGGGTGAGCTTGGTAGGACTGGGGATCGACGTGCTCGGTTTTACGCTCCTGATGCTGGTGGTGGCGCAGCCCTGGCTAGCCAATCTGATCAGCGCGAGTGCAGCAGTAACGTTTGTTTTTTTCGCCAGCGTCCGGCATATATTCCGCTATCAAGGCGGCGGACTTTTTTCCCGCTATTTGCTCTATGTCAGTTATCAAATCGTGGCAGTTGCCGCGGCCTCGGCGCTGATCGCTTGGATCTACGCAGTGACGCGGTTTCCGGCTTTGATCTGCAAGGCCGCGATTCTGCCGCTGACCTTCAGCGCCAATTATTTCGCCATGCGTCTGTTGACGCAGGAACTTCGGAAAAGTGCCTGGTGAGTAAAGTTCTGGTCTTCGTCCCTATGTACAATTGCGCCCGCCAGATTGGCCGGGTTTTTGCCCGCTTTGGCCCTGAGGCGCCGTCTCTGCTCAGCCACATTCTCGTAGTCGATAATGGTAGTCAGGATTCAAGCCTTGCCGAGGCTACGCGCGCTCTGCAGCAAATCGATATTCCGGCAACGATTCTTTGCAACGACCACAATTACAATCTTGGCGGTTCCCATAAAGTCGCTTTTGACTATGCGATAGCACATGGCTTCGATCAGGTTCTGGTGCTGCATGGTGATGACCAAGCTGATATTGGCGACGCCCTGGCGTGGCTGCGTGCCGATCGTCAGTACGGATTTGATTGCGTTTTGGGCTCACGTTTCAGTCGGGGTTCCCGTCGGGAGGGGTATTCCCGGTTCCGAACTTTTGGTAATATCGTTTTCAATACGTTATTTTCTCTGGTTGCTGGGCGGATGCTGGTTGATTTAGGATCAGGGCTCAATCTCTTTTCGGTAGCGTGGTTGAAAGATCGCTTTTGGACCGGTCTTGCTGACGATCTGACCTTCAATAATCATCTTTTGTTGGCAATGGTCCAGCGTCGTGCTCGATTTATTTATCTGCCAATTACCTGGCGCGAAGAGGATCAGGTGTCGAATGTGCGCCTTTTTCGTCAAGCGCGACGGACGGTGGGCATTGTAGTCCGTTATGGCCTTCTGCGCGGGCGCTATCTCTGGCGCCGCCATGCGCAGCGCGATCCGGATGCCTATACGGCGACGGTGGTCTGGACTGCGAGTTCAGCTCATTCGCCTGTCGCTGAGCACACCCACACCAGAACGGTTGGTACCCCATGAATCTTGCCACGATAACACCACTGCCCAGCTTGGGGTCGCCAACCGCCTGGACTTCGCGGGCAGCGATTTTGGTCCTTGGATTGTGGACGGTGCTGTTGAGTGGATCTTTGCTGCGTGCCGGGTTTGTCGCCCAGACCGGTTTTCCGTGGAGCAGCACGATTCTGTTGGACGGTGGCTGGCGAATGGTGCAAGGGCAGGCGCCGCATGTCGATTTCCATTCGCCCATCGGCTATGCGTATCTTCTGGTGGTATCCTGGGCCATGCGCCTGTTCGGGGCGACTCCCCATGCGTTAGCCCAGACTGGCGCCGGTTTCACCATGGTGGTGGCGCTGGCGAGCTGGTTTTTGGCCCGGCGCCGGCTGAGTCTGGGCCTCAACCTGGCAGCAGGCTTATTTATTACCGCACATGCGGCCTCGATTACAATTTTTGGCGCTCATGAAAGTTTTGGCATTGCCTTTGGCGGACAATATAGCCGCGTCGGCTGGGCTCTGTTTTTCCTCATTCCCCTGCACGAATTCATCCGGCCGCAAGAGCATGGCTCACGCTGGCGGGTACAATGCGAGCACGCCGTGTTGGGCTGTATTTTGGGTCTGGTATTCGGTATTAAGGCCACGTATTTCGGAATGGGGGTGGGTTGCGTGGTGATCGCGCGCGTGTGCGCTCCACGTGGTCAGCGCCTGCGTGGCCTGGCTGCGATGGGTGCCGGTCTGATTCTTGCCGTGGCGGGGACGCTGTGGCTCAGTGGAGCTACCTTGGGTGGTTATCTCGCCGACCTGACGATGGCAAAAAAAAGTTTTGAGTCGCCCCTGTTCGAACGATTGCTGGAGGTGATTCAGGAATTGAATCTTTTGCAACTCGCGCTGGTGATCGCTTGCGTGGTGTGCAGTTGGCGTGGCCTGCGGGCGGCGCGTGCTATTGCTGGGATTCCTGTGGGTTTGGGGCTCGGCGCGGTGCTTGTGGTCATGGGCATTGGCATTTCGGCTTACAATGGCTCCGAATACGCCTGTCCGATCCTAGGCATGGTGGCCACGGTCCTGGTTGCAGGGGTTGCGCGCTCGGCTCACGGTGCTGGTGCTATCCTAGCAGCGGCGCTGCTGGTCGGGGTTGCTGGCGGTCTAGCCCGTCCCGTCGTGACCGCTGGCATGCATGGTCGCCCGCCGGTCCCTCCGAGCGACACGGTTAGCGCCGGCCCGTTTCATGGTATTGATTTTGTCTCTGGGAGTACGGCGAGCCCCGACTTTGAACATTTGGTGCCCCATCTGACCCGGAGTCCACATGCGATTTTGTCGGGCGCATACCTGCTCTGGCTGCGTGAGGGGCTGGCGTTGCTGGATCGCTATGCGGCACCACAGGCCGTGGTGGCGACCATGGATGTTGCGAATCCTTTTCCGTTTGCACGCTTGGCCCTCAGTCCACGGGGCGATGTGATTTTTTGGCATCTTGGTCGCAATGTCTCGGCGGCAACTGCACCCGCCCCACAAGCATTCTTGGCAACGGTGGACGTGGTGTTGGAGCCGCACACGAGCCTGATGGCCGGGATCACCGCCGGGAAGATGGCCATCTACGCGGACTATCTGCAGCAGCATTTCACCGCGGTGCCGGTCGATTCCGTGTGCTGGAAAACGGTGTGGCTACGGCACAGGGACTAATGAGTGAATAAGCCATGCGCGTGAGTGCGAAACGTAGCTTTCAATAATATCGTGTAGACAGCTATTTCTACGAAATATTTACCTTGCTTATAAAACCCGGATGGCCAGCATCCGGTCCCGCGTAGTGACACACTCCGCAGAAGGACATTTATCATGCATAAGGTCAATTTTGGTATTCTGTTGGTGTTAGCGATGGCGGGCGCGACCCCACTTGTGGCAGCCACGCTAGAGGGCACCTATCAGATCACCACAACCAGCCAGAATGGCTTGAATGTGGGCATGAATCTGTACTTTCCGGCCGGGTACGACGACCCTGCCAACGCAGGCGTGCGCTATCCTTTATGGGTATTTCTGGGTGGCGCTGGTGAAACCGGCAATCCGAATATTGCCTCCGTGGTGCTCGATCGCACTACGCGTCACGGACCTTCCAAGGAAATCGTAAAGAATAAGCGGGATTATCCCTGCATCGTGGTGACACCGTGCACGCAGGCGCTGCAGGCGGCACATCCTAACTGGATCAACGACATGGTGGAACTCCTCAAGTCGACCCAGCGCGTTGATGCCGATCGGGTTTACTTTTCCGGATTGTGCACCGGTTCAGGCGGAGTGATGGAATATGCCCAACTGTACCCGCAGCAATTGGCCGGCATTTTTCCCATCATTACCCAATCAGGATTCTGGAACCCTGGTCGCCTTGCGCAGGTGCCGTCATGGATGTTTCATGCCTATGGCGATTCCTCGGTCGAACGTTTCGAAACCATCAATTGGGTCAACGCAATCGCGAATGCGCAAACCTCGCCAGCTTTGGATTGCATGAATGGCTATCCCTACACCTATACTGAGGGCGGCAGCCCACGCATGAGCGATGTGGATCAGACCGCCACCTTCCGGCCAGAAGCTGGCTGGGATTGGCAGCCCGGTGTGGTCCCGACGGCGAATACCTTATTGCGCTTTACCCTGTACGGCTCAAGCGACCACAATGTCTGGCAGAAAACCGTCAATAATCCAACCGTCCTGCGCTGGGCTTTCCGGCAACATCGCAAAGCGCCTTACGGTGCTGTGGCCACCAGCATTCCTGGCGTCGTGCAGGCGGAAAATTTCGACCAGGGTGGGCCACGATTGGCCTATCAGGATTTTACCAGCACCAACACCGGTGGCAGCAATGTCCGTCAGGTCGCGAATACGTTTGATGGAGTGCTCGATGATGAAGAGGTCGACTTGGCAGATATCGATGGCGCCACCGTGCTCACCGACACCCAGACCGGCGAGTGGCTGGATTATACCGTCAATGCATCCTCGGGTACCTACGCGCTGACGGTTCGGGCTGCGGCCACGATAGCCGGCAGTTCTTTTCACTTGGCCAGCAATGGTATCGCACTTACTCCGGTGATTTCCGTGCCGAATGCGAGCGCCTTCAGCAATATCGTGGTGCCAGGCGTGGTGATGAATCCCGGCCTGCAAACCCTGCGTTTGGTGGTTGATTCGGGTGGTTTCCAGATCGATTGGTTCTCCATCGATCTGCCGATGGGTCCGGCTGACCTGATCGTCGATAATCGTCAAGTCGACCGAGTGTTGACCACGGGCAGCTGGACAACGACCAGTTGGACTGCGGGTTTCTATGCCACGGATTACCTGTCGGCCGCACCTGGCGTTACCGCGACGGCGACCTTCACCCCCACCTTGCCGCGGGCGGGTTGGTACCGGGTGTACACCCAGTATCCCGCGAGTGGATCGCGCGGCGTAGCTCAGGTCACCGTGCATCATGGTGATGGCAGCCAGGTTTATGTTGGCCAAGTAGATCAACGGGTGGGCGGCGGCATGTGGCAAAGTGTCGGTGCATTTGAATGTGTGGCGGGAAACAATGTCAGCGTCATCGTTAGCTCCGCAGGGGCGACGGGCTATGTGAGCGCCGACGCCGTCCGTTTTGTCGAGCTACCGAGTGCGCCGCTGGTTGATCTCGTCATTGATAATCGCGATGGCGCCCGGGTGACGACATCCGGTCGATGGTCCTTAACCAGTTGGACACCGGGTTTCTATGCGACGGATTATCTGTCCGCGACCCCCGGTTCCAATTGTACCGCAGTATTCACTCCGAATTTGCCGCGTGCCGGATACTTTAAGGTCTACGTACAATATCCGGCCAATGGTGCGCGGGGCATTTCACCCATCACGGTGGCGCACGAAGACGGTACGCAGCTCTATGCCACCTCGGTCGATCAGCGCACTCGCGGCGGGGAATGGGTTTCCCTTGGCGCTTTCCATTTCAACGCCGGGCAAGGTCCAGCGGTCACCATCAGTTCCCTCAATGCCGGCGGCTACGTGAGCGCCGATGCGGTGCGCTTCGAGCAGGTCGAGGATCTGCCGAATATTGATCTGATCGTGGATAACATTGATGGCGCCCGCATCACCAAGACGGGACCTTGGACATTAACCAGCTGGACGGCAGGTTTCTATGCGACGGATTATCTGTCCGCGACCCCTGGTTCCAACTGCACCGCTGTGTTCCAACCGAATTTCACCCGCCCCGGTAATTTCCAGGTCTATATTCAATATCCGTCCAACGGCTCGCGTGGGGTTTCGCCAGTGACCGTTGCTCATGAAGATGGTTCCGTCATCTATCAAACGGCGGTGGATCAGCGGCTGCAGGGCGGCACGTGGAATTGGATCGGCGACTTCCACTTTGAAGCCGGAGCTGGACCAGCCGTGACAATTTCGTCGCTGAATGCGGGCGGCTATGTCAGCGCGGATGCAATCCGTTTCGTGCAAATCGAATCCTTGCCCGCAATCGATCGTATCGTGGATAACATCGATAGTGCGCGCGTCACCATGGTGGGTGGATGGTCGGTGACCACCAGCAGGCCTGGATATTACGGTCCAAACTATGTTTCGGTCTCGCCGAGCGTTGATAAATACGTGATGTTCCGTCCGAATCTGACTCGCTCTGCCACCGTCGATATTTCGATCTGGCATCCGTCGTCCCCGTCGCGTGGCACCACGCCGGTGACCATTGTGTATGGTGATGGCACCCAGAGCACCGTGGTGAACGTCGATCAGAGCAGCAATGGCAACCAATGGCGCTTTCTCGGAACCTTCCCGGTGGAATCAGGCGGTGCTTCGTCAGTGACGGTTGGTTCGTTTGCTGGTGGCGGCTGGATCAGCGCCGACGCGATTCGTTTCCAAGAATCGGTGATCAGCAGTTCGAACTGAAGCAGTCCATGATCGGGCTGCCGTGGGGCAGCCCGATCAATTTCTGGGCCGAAGCTACACAATGGTGTGGGCCACACCAGAAAATGGAGACGGATCGTTGGTGACGGTCTTTCAGCCGTTTACCAGGTTTTGGGCTCGGTCTTATTTTGAATTGCGGCGTAAATACAGGCTCGAAATACTGCCAGGGTATGGTCCTGAAATTGTTCGTGCAGGCGTTCGCCAGCCTGGGCACAGGCTTGTGAATCGGTCACCAAAGCGGCGACTGCAGCCACGGAAGCGGCTTGCTGAGCAGGGCGATAGACCACACCACCTCGACTGGTGGTGAGATACCACTGGATCAGCCCATTGGCGCAGCCAATGACCGGGCGACGGTGCATACCCGCCTGCACCAAACAGCCAGACATGGCATCGTGCCCGTCATACACCAGCCACACGGCCGTGGCGGCTTGGAAGAGAAGATTTTCCCTTTCGTCGCTGACGAAACCTTCACGCAAGTGCAGCTTCCCGAGTCGGACTAGGTTCTTTGCCCGGACACTGGTAAGCAGGGCTTGAACCCCTTCCCGATAACGTCCCGCGCAAATAGCTGCGGTGTGTGCGGGCCAAGCGGGATCTTCCAACGCATTGAGCAGATAATCGATGCCTTTCCGGTCGGTCAGGCTACCATAACAGAGCACCAATCGGCATTCGCTCGGTAGTCCTAATTGACGGCGGGCCTCAGCTGGCTCAAGAATATGAGCTTCGGCGGCGGGGTCGGGATAAAACCGAACTTTCCGCGCTAAGGCACCCCAGTGGCGGTCGACATCCTGCTTCAAGGGCAATTGATTGGTCAGGTAAAATTTAAATTCGGAGCGCAGCAAGACGCGCCGCAGGAGAAACTCCTTCAAGCGTGCCCCGCGCTGATGGCTGGCGGTGACGATCCCTTGGCGCTGTTGATGGAATTGAGCCCGCATACCGATGGTGGTAAAAGACATACCACTGGTAAGCCATGGAAAACAAGCGTAGACCACCGCGAATTCATCGTAGCTCGGAATGAACGCGACGTCGCCAGGGTGGGCGTGTCGCCGCCAGCTCCGACGAAAGGCACTGGCTTTGCCACATATATAAGCCAACAAGGCGCGAGTGGATTTTCGCTGTGGCTCCTCTGGACAGCGGGGAATATCGATAACGTGGACTGCCGGATGGGGCTGGGATAGCAGAATGGTCAATACCGGATGGGCCCGAACCGCAGCCGTGGTATGGAGAATCCAGAGCCGTTCACGAGGGGGGTCGGTCAGCAGCCACGCAAGAAAAAAGGGATGATGCCCCAAAGCATTGGTCTCGAAGACATGCACCGTCGGTAAATTAGTCATGTTTTGCTCCCATCAGACCCGGAACCGTGCCGCCGATGACGCCATCCCTTTGGGCTTCGCGCCACGTTTTGCGCACCCCTAGGGCGAGCACGATCGCAATGACCAATGCATTCCCCGCCAAGCCGATGACGGCTCCGGCCAGGCCAAATGTTTTCACCCACAACGGCGTGAGAATGACGGTGGCTACCGCATTGATGGCGACGGCTATAAAACCACTGCCTGGGCGTTTGAGGGCCAGAAGCAACAATGCCAATAATTTATTGATGCCGCGGACCACGAATATCAATGCAAAGGCAGATAAAAGCCAGCCAGCGTCTCGGTAACTGGCACCGTAAATGACGTTCATAAGCCATTGCGGGGCAATCAAAATGGGCACCGCGACCACAAGCAAAGCTCCGACCAGAAGAAGGCCGACATGCACTGCGGCTTTCCGTAATGCGGGAAGGCCTTCACTGACGGCAAGTTGACGCAGGCGGGGCCCCGCAAAAGCGTCGAACCCATTGATCGCCACGTTGCCGATGCCGGTGATCGAGCGCGCGGCCGCAAGCAGGGCCGTTTCATGAAGTCCAAGCAGGCCGGCGATAAGAAAGGGATGCAGCTGATCGGATAGTGCGGCTAATAAAGCCCCCCACACCAGCCAATGTCCGGTGTACCAATGTTCCCGCAGCGTGGCCCATAACGGTTGCGGAGGGTGGCTGCTATCGGCCGCATTCAACATCGCTCCGACTGCCGCCCCAAGGAGATTACACAGCGTCAACAACATGAGTCCGAAAGTGGCGCCCGCCGCGGGACGCCAAACGATCAGGGCCACGGCGACGCTCACCAGCGGGATATAGGTCGCGCAGTCAATCCACAAGGCCCGGGAATGATTGTGCAGGCAATAGGCGGCTCGACGTTCATATTCCTGGCAACTTCGGGCCAGAATGGCGGCTACCGACCAGACCAATAAACCTGTGAGTCCCGAGCACCACGCCGCGATGCTCGCACAGATAAGAGTAGCGATGCCGATGCGGCGGTGAAATCTGGCCCACGTGGCGAGATAGGCCCCACGCGCGTCCCCTTGCCGTTCCGGGAGGAGCATTCCGAGCGGCTGAAGAATCAGCGACAGATGCAGGCAACCGAGAAAAATAACGACCGTATACGATAAAACAAAGTGCGCGAATTCAACCTGTGGAGTACAGCGTGAAATACTGACCATCAGGAGGAAATTCGCGCCTGAAACCAAACCCTGATCGCCAATGGCACTCGCCGTGTGCAGGAAACGTCGGATCATTCGCCTGCCTGGGATGTGTGGCCCGGTGCCGCAATGGCCTGTGCCGCAATGACCTGCCAACGGCGCAACGTGAGTGGTTCGTCGGCCTGGAAATCAGTCGCAATATGACGCAACTGCGCTTCGGTCCAGTGCCACCATTGCGATTCCGTTAACGCACTACGCAACTCGGGATCTTCAAAACGATAACGGATGATGCGCGCCGGAGTGCCGGCGACGACCGCGAATGGAGGTACGTCATGGGTGACGATCGATCCTGCCGCGATCACCGCTCCATCACCGATGGTCAGGCCGTGTAGCACCATCGCGCGATACGCGATCCATACATCGTTGCCAATAGTGGTGAGCGGGATGGTGGTGATGTGGCCCGGCCCGCACGCCAGCGTCGGCTGCGGATGGAGGTGGGCAGGGCTGCCGAAAAATGCAGAGTGGCTGGAGACTTGGTCGGTGGGATGCCGACCAAGGCCGCCGATCACCGCCTGGGCGGCGATGCTACAAAATGCCCCGACGTGCGTATGGCTGAGGCGGCCATGCACGCGCGACCACCGACCGACTGACGAGGCATGCACCCAGGCTCGGCCCAGAAGCACCGAGTGTTCGGCAAACTGGGATTGCGCGCAGGCATACGAACGACAACTGGCAGAGAAGCCGTCGATCCGACGTTGCATACATAAGCGTCGGAATGCGGTCCAGAGCAGGGAATCGGGAATAATGGCGGTCACCCACAGGGAATCTGGTGGAACCTGTCGGCGTGAAAACTGCCGCCAGAGTGAGGTAGCAGCATTGGACCCAGGGGCTTCGTGGCAACTGGAAATACGCCTGGATGGATCTGCGCAAACCGGCCTCATGCTTGCGTTTAGTGCACTTTCTGCATGGGCACTGCAAAGGGGCGATCGAATGAATTGCCACGGCGTAACCAAGCAGAAGCTGGAAGGGGCTTCTTCCATCAGCAGCACCCCGGTTATTCGGGTCAGGCTGGCTGCTCGGCACTTTTTGGTGCTCAGAGGTATCGTGGGGTCGCGGACTTTTACCGACCTGCTTGCTCGCTCGCCGCCGTTTGTACCGTATCAAGACTTACCGAGGTAATCATGCGCGGATGCATATTTTTGTTATTGGCAGGCGGGCTGATAGGCGGCTTGGTGAACCCACTGCCGGCGGAAGACTTGAGCATCCAGGCGCAAGTTGCCGAAATGCCGGTGCGCATTCGCGGTCTCGCGGTACTTGCCTTATATCCTAAACCCGGACCGGGGACGGTGCGCTTTCGCCGCGATAAACCCGATGACAAGGGCGGCATAGCCGTGGTGCGGGTGCTTGACCCCACCGGCCATTGCAGCGCCGTCGAAGTGTTAGGCTCTGCTCAACGCAGCGTCACCATGGTTATTCCCCCCGGCCCTGCCGGTGTCTGGCGCTTTGCCTATAGCGGCGGTGCCGATCAAACGACGGCAACATTTACCGTCCCGGCGACGCCGTATTGGGGCATCCGCGGCGAGCCAGCGCTGGCCGCAATTGTTCCAGCTGCGAATTGGCTGTGGTTTCCACCTGGTGGAGGGAGCCTGATCGTCAGACGAATGTCGGGTGCGCGTACGGACGTGCGCGACGACCAGGGGGCTATCCTGCGCGAAACTGCCGCGAAACAAGCGGATACCGGCTGGTTCCAGCTCCCCATGGCAGGCGGGCTGTGGCAGCTCACCAGCACCGGACCTTTTGCGCTGGACGGAATGCCCATTCTCTTATGCCCGACCGCAGAGGCCGCCGTCGCATTGCAAGCTGGGGCAATAAAAATGGGCGACACTTGGTTGCAGGGTCCGCTGCAAGCCCGGGCGCAAACCTGGATGAACGCTGCGATTCGCCAAGATCTGATCATCCGCAAGGTCGTTATTCCCGATCCCGCAACGAGCGCCGCGCCCCTTCAGATCGGACAATTATTCGGAAAATATGCGCCCCTGCCCGGACTAACCGCGGCGCTGGCGAACCAAGTGCTTGAGTCGGATTCACCGGATTTCGGACTCGTGGTTCCCGTCGACACTCGCTCTGCCCGAGGTGATTGGCGCATGGGGACCCGCTCTGGCGTCACCAGCCCGCTGGATGTCGTCGGGCTCGCAGCATTGATCAGTGCTGACGTTCACGGAAATCCATATTTTCAGGACCCCACATTGGTACGTCGGGCAGGACTGCTTGCCTGCGCGCAAATACGCTTGCTCGACGGCGGAGATCTGATTCGGGAGGGCACCCTCGCCGAGGGCCAAGCCCCAGTCGTGCACGCATTCTTCGTCTACTCGGGGTTGTCGCGCGGGTTTGAATTAATCCAGGATCAGTGCGATCCAGCGCTGCGCGCGATATGGCGTGATGGTTTGCTGGCGATCGCCGATCGCCTCGCTGACCATCGCGTGTACCAGACCAACCAATGGTGGCACGTCCTCGGTGGACACCACGCGGTTTCCCTCGCCACTGGCGAAATTCGTGTGGATGGCTATTTCCGCAACGGAATGGCAGAGAATCTCCGCGGTGAAGGTGGCATGAAAGGGCTCGGTCAATTACCGAATGGTTTTTTTAATGAAAATGGCGGCATGGATGGGAATTATGATCACCTTTCCACTACCTGCATTGCGACGTGCTGGCGCCGGGCCCAAGGTGCCGGTCAACGCGATATTGCAGCCGCCCTGCTCGGTGCTTTACAGCGCAATGCCGAAGCTGCGTCCTTGTTCTGGCTGCCGCAACCGGATGGCACCCTGGTATCACCGACCCTATTGAATAGTCGTACCGATCACCCACTCGCAGCGCCTGGCTGGCCCGGATTAAAGCTGGTTCGGGATGTCGTGCCCTTGGCAGCAACGCGGTGGCTGCTGACGTCCAGGCCCGAACAAGGCTTGGATCCTGGCACGGTATTTCCCCACCTGATCAACAGCGAGACCTGGGCGCGAAAAGCCATGCAGGCCGCATTCCAGATAACCGCGACTTCATCAGCAGTGGAGGCAACCTGGACTTCCGAGGCCATCGCGTGCGCCCAACAGAAAACACTCGCACCGGCGCCGCTGCCCTGCCGCAGCGAACATTTCAGCAAAGAATTGCCAGGGCTGTCCGCTGCCCGGCTCGGCGCGTTCTACGTTCTACAAGTGGGCGCCAGCGGGGTGCCTGCCGCTATCTGGACAGAAAGTTTGGGCGCGATTCTTCTCGCTCCGCGGCCAGCGCGGGGTGAGGCAGATAAACAGGTGGCCACCTGGAGCGCCGCCCTGGATAAGCAGGCCTTGGTCTTGACTCACAAGGGCCCCGGAGAAATGACCTTGCCGTTGTGTTGGCAGGACGCAGAGACCGGATGGCAGGGCGCTGACGGCAGTGGTGTCTACACCGTGCGATCAGCCAAGGTTCGACTCACCTGGAACGGGGATAAACCTGCCGTCCTGGATCAGCCACTGCTGCTCGATGGGCAAGCGACGCGGCTCCTTCATATTCCCGCTCAACATCTAAAGATCGGTTCGGCCATGTCCATCCGCTTCGAACTTCTCAAATCCACACCATAATGTCCAAAATGTGGGAGGGGAAAATATCGGCGCACATTTTGAAGGCTACTCGATCGGAACCAGTCACGGCGGACTCACTTTTCCAGGTCTTCGCCCTTGGATTCCGTCAGCGGCGCGTGTATACGAATCATGGCCTCAATTGCCCCCACGTCTCACGTATGCCCAAACTGCCACAGTTCGGTGACCCACAGCCTCCGGTAGTCTACGTGGGCGCTGCGGATGGGGCGATTGCGGGCGACGGACACGATTGCTAAATACAGTATCTGAATGGACCCATATCAGCGAAGTTGTCTTAGTTCTGTGGTGGTCTTAAGTTGTGGTGAACGAGCGCATATCCGCGCTCCATGTGGCAACAGAATAGAGAGAAAAAAACATGGATTACCTCGCATTGGTCATTGGGCTGGCCATCGGCACTGTCGTGGGGCATTTACTATCGCGCCTTTTTTGGCGCGCTGCGAAAACCAACGTTGCCAACGGACTTGCCGGCGGAGAAACGCAGGTCGCCTCGCTGGCCGATGCACTGGCACAAACGAAAGCGCAGTTACAGTCGCTAGACACGCAACGTGAGGGGCTGCGTGTTGAGCGTGACCAGGGTCGCATCGATCGGGCGGAGCTTCAGGAGCGGTGCCGAGGTCTGGTCGAACGCCAGGCTGATCTGACAAATTCAGGTAAAGAACGTGAACAGATTTTGTCGGTGACCATTGCAGAACGCGACCGTCTGCGTGAGCATGCCTCGGGAATGCAGGCAGAATTGGCGGGACTTAAACATCAGTGGGAAGCACAGGGCAGTGAACTCGAAAGCGTTACTGTAAAACTGACCAACGTAATCACGGAGCGTGATAGCTCCAAGGAACGCAGTGCCGCCCTCGCAAGTAGCCTTGAGGCAATACAACGCGAGCATGGAGAGTTGCGCGAAACGTACACTGGCACCAGGGCGGCGCTTCATGACGTCGAAGGCCGACGCGGTGTACTGGACTCAAAAGCAGCGGCTTTGACGCAAGAACTGGAATGTCTTAAGGTCTCATTTGTAGAACTGAGTCGTGAAGTTGAAACTGTTAGCACAAAACTAACTAGCGTAACCACGGAGCGCGATGCCGCCAAAGAACGCAGCGCTGCCCTCGGGAGTGGCCTTGAGGCGGTGCAGCGCGAGCATATAGAGTTGCGGGATACGTATGCCGCAACCAAGACGGCGTTGCACAACGTCGAAAATAGGCGCGGTGAGTTGGAGTCAAAAGCGGCAGCTATGGTGCAAGAATTGGAAAGCGTGAAGGTCTCATTTGACGAGCGCATGGCCGAGATAAAAGGCGCGCGAGAACAGTTGGTGACCACCTTCAAGTCAACAGCCGCACAGGTTCTTCAGGAAACGAAGGAACAACATGCCAAAGAACATCGTGAGCGTCTGGATACAACGTTGAAGCCGTTTCAGGATCAATTGAAGGGATTCCAAGAGCTGGTAAGTAAGACCTATTCGGAAGAAGGTCGCGAGCGTGTCGCATTAAAGAAGGAAATAGAAATGCTGGCAGATCGCCATCAAACATTGGCAAAAGAGGCGGAGCGGCTCACCAATGCCCTATCGGGCAGCAGTAAAGTGCGTGGTGATTGGGGTGAGATAACCCTCAAGCGTATATTGGAAAAAAGTGGTCTGCGCGAAGGTAATGAGTTTCGCATCCAAGAATCGAAAACTTTGGAGGATGGAACGCGATTGCGCCCGGATGTGGTGATATCTCTCCCTGAAGACGGGGCATTGGTCATCGACTCGAAATTGCAATTGATAGCGTGGGCTAAAGTTAGCGATGCAGCTACGATGGAAGATGCGACTATCGCTAAAATTGAATTGGTGGCCGCTATCCGCAGCCATATGCGCGATCTTAACAAAAAGTCCTATTCCGACCTCTATCGTACGTCAGTCGATATGGTCATCATGTATGTGCCCATTGACGCCGCTGTTCTGGCGGCTTTGGCAGAATCGCCGGATCTATATGACGAGGCATTTGCTCGTGGCGTTGTGCTCACGGGCCCAACCATGCTAATGGCGTTGTTAGGGAGCTTGGCGCATCAGTGGCGGGGGAAACATCAAGAGCAAAATGTGCTAAAAATTGCAAAGATGGCCGAATCCTTGGGAAAGAAACTTGAGGCATTCATGCATACCTATACCTCGGTCGGAATGCGTTTACGTCAAGGTGTGCAGGATTTCAATAAAGGCCTTGGTCAATTAGCGACGGGATCGGGTAATGCATTGAAGCTGGCCAGCAATCTCGGTGAGATGGGCATAAAATCAGCGAAGAGAATCGGCATGAATTGGGAAGCCATTACGCTAGACGTTGACATCGATCCTGCGCTTGGTATTGGCTTCGAAGGCGAAGCTGAAGGCGCGGAGGAAGGGTTGGAATAATGACCAATTCCAAATGCTTTATTCTTGAGACGAGGCGTATTTATTATTTATCATTTTCAAATTTCAGAATGCCCCGGCACAGCCAGAAATAAATCGACGTAAAATAGATGGCCATTAAAATTACGTTTGATATGCTTGCGTCGACCAGTGTATACGACCACTGCTTGAAGTATTAGTAGATTCAAGCCGCAGGGAAAATTTACGGCTTGGCGGCCGTGCCCAATTCCAATTGCGTGACAATGGCGGCAGCGGCGTCCTCGGCGGCTTTGCGAATGGCGTCGGCTTCGTCCTGTAAGCCGCCCGAGTGACCGATTCCACTATAGGTGGCGGTGCGCCGCTGTTCGCCGTTTTCAAAGACGAATGCCCCGTTGAGGGTGATGCGCCAGCGGGCGGTAATCCCCGATCGATCTCCCGCCGTGGCAGCGATGGACTCTTGGCCGAGGCTGACGGAGAGCCGGGCGGATCCATTGGGCGCAACCTGCCACCCGAGCCGGTGGACCAGAGCAATCCCGAGCGCGCGTTCTAATTCCAGGCGGGCGCGGACCAGCGAGGTATCCGTGCTGACAATATCGACGCGCACGGTGGTGCCTGCCGCCTCGGGCGCGGCGATGCGGTAACAGCCGGACATCAGCAACGTTGCGCTGCCCAGGGCCACGAGCACGGCCATGTGCCAGCGGAAATTCATTGCCGGGTCGGCAGGAGATCGGCGCGGAAGGGATCGCGCTCGCTGGGTGGCAACGCCGCGAGCTCACGTGCGGCGATCCGCGCCTGGTTGGAGGCGCCGTCGCGGCGGATCACTTCCTGATAATAGAATCGCGCTGGATTGTCCCAGTTGTAGCCGGAGGGTTCCTTGAGCCAGGCGAGCCAGGCGGGTCGGCTGCGATCGCGATACCAGCGTGCGACGGACAGATCGCGATCCTGCTGCCAGCTGCGGATGCGGCTGCGATATTTGGCGACCAGGGCGGCCTTTTGTGGATCGCTGCCGGCAACCAACTCAGCCTGTTCAACAATTTGTGCGGCGTTGATCAAGGCGCCAATGTCATAGAGCTTACCCCGGTAGGTGACCAAATGGCTCAGTGCTAATTCACAGAGGGCCTCAAAGACCAGTGGATGGCGGGGGTGCCGTTGAATGAAATCATTATACGCGAAACGGGCAGGGGATAAATCCTTCGGATTCCCGCCCAGCAGTTCGGCGCGGGCAAGGCCCAGATCAGCGCGGGCGCCAGTGGTGACGCGGTCGCCGTAGGTACTGAGAAAGCGGAACAGATTGGTAATCTCTCCCAGGTAGCCACTGCCATCGATGCGGACGACCTCTTGCGGCTGCTCAGCGTCGAGATCGATCTGGGTGGTAAAAGCCTGGGTCTCTTCAGCAAGAACCAGCGCGACGTTCATGACCTCGCCGAGATTCTGGTAATCGGGGAAATAGAACCACAGCCGGGTGAGTTCTTGGCGCACATCGGAAATGCGCTTGCGTTTGGCCTGGGCCAGGATCTCCAAACGCTTGAGATCACCCAGGGTCTGGGTGGTGGCGATATAACGCTGACGCCGAAAGGTCGAATGGGCGATATTCGCCGCTCGCCGCCAGAGGGCATCGTCGAAAGCCGCCTGAGCTAAGCCTAAGCCACGCCGGGCGGCTTCCTCAGCATCCGAGTCAGCTTCGGAGTGGCTGCGCTCAAGCCGATATTCCGCGGCTTCACGTTGGATGCTTTTCAGATATTGTTGAGGGTCTTCGTCGCCTTGGTCGGCGGGACCGCTTTGTTCCATGGCCCAACCGAGGGGCCACAGGGCGATGATAAGCAGCAGCAAGCGGAAGACGGCCATGGGCGGCAGTCTGGGAGAAATGAGGCTGGGGCAAGGGTTCTGGACCAGGAGGTCGAACCACCCCTGGCAGCGCTTCCCGGAAAACTACGCTGCACCCATGCCTACCTGTCGCATCCTGGCCATCGGGGACGAGCTGATCCTCGGCCGCGTCATCGACACCAATTCCGCGTGGCTGTCGCGTTGGGCCCAGGATCGTGGCCTGTCCGTCACCGGACTCATGGTCGTTGGCGACGGCTTGGCCGACATCGTTTCGGCCCTGGCCCTGGCGATCGCCCAAGCCGACGTGGTCCTGATCACCGGCGGCCTGGGCCCGACCGATGATGACCGCACCCGGCATGCCCTGGCCGAAGTCATGCAGGTACCGCTGCGCGCAGATCCCTCGGTGTGGCGCAGCATTGTCCGCCATTTCCGGCGCTTCGGGCATGGCGAACCGTCGCCGTCGAACCGCCGGCAGGCCCTGGTCCCCGTCGGCGCGGAATGTCTAGTCAATGATCGTGGTACCGCGCCGGGTCTGTTCGCCCGCGTGGGAAATTGCCGGATTGCATGTTTTCCTGGGGTTCCGCATGAAATGGAAGCCATGGCTCAGCGCCTGGGTCGGACACTTCCGCGCGAAGTTCCCGGCCTGATCCGCCCGGTTGTGCGCGAACTGTATCTTGCGGGCATCGGCGAATCACGGGCCCAGGAGCTCATTCCTGGTCTGCTCACGGCGCAGGATCCCCAGGTCGGCATTACCGCGAGCGAACTCGGTCACTTGTGTCTGCGCGTGGTCGGGCGAGCGGATGAGGTCCGGCGCCGGACTGCTGTTCTGCGTCGTCGGCTGCGCGACTACGTGCTGCCCGCGCCAGGTTTGGCGGCCAGTCTGCTCTTGGTTTTGAGCAAGCAGGGTGCGACGGTGGCGGCGGCAGAAAGCTGTACGGCCGGGCATGTCGTCGCCCAATTGGCGGCCATCCCTGGTGCGAGCGGGATCCTCCACGAAAGCCTGGTCACCTACCATGAACGGGCCAAGCAGCAGCGGTTGGGTGTGTCGCGCAGCCTGATCCGTCGCCATGGCGTGGTCAGTCAGGCCGTGGTCGAGGCCATGGTGCTTGGTCTGGTCAGCGCAACCGAATGCGACCTTGGAATCGCTACCACCGGCTTGGCTGGCCCCGGTGGCGGGACGCCGGCCCAGCCCGTGGGCACGGTGTGGTTGGCAGTCGCCTGGCAGGGACGAGTCGTCTCGACCTCCGTGCGGTTACGGGGGACTCGCCAGCGCGTGCAGAGCCGAGCTGCCGCCCAGGCCTTAAACCTCGCGTGGCAGGTCCTCCAGCGCCGTCAGTGATTTGGGTGTATACTTTTTGAGGGTCCCTTGGTTGACTGCCAGAGGTCAACTGGAAAGTATCGCAACCATGACGTCAGTTTTCACTAACGCCACCATCGGCCCGTACATCCTGCGTGAATTGATCAGCGCGGGTGGCGTCGCCGAGGTTTTCAAGGCGCAGCATCGTGACGGTGCGGGTGAATATGCGGTCAAGGTGATGCGCCCGGAGCGCATGAGAGAGAAGCATCACCTCAAGGCGTTTAAAGCTGAGTATGACCTGCTGACTCGCTTGGATCACCCCGGCATCCCTAAAGGCCGACGGTACGATGCCGTGCGTGAACGCCCATGCATGGTCATGAGTTTCGTTCCTGGGCGGCCCCTTCACCACTTGCTCGAAGAGCACGCCCTGTTGCCGGCCCAAGACATCTTTCTGAAGTTGGTGGAAATCGTCGCCTACCTGCACGGCGAGGGCATTGTCCACAACGACATCAAATTGGAAAATATCCTGCTGCGCCCGGATGGGCGGGTGGCGCTGGTCGATTTCGGCAATGCACGCCGAGCGCAAAAGCGGGGCCTGATCAGCCGACTGTTCAAGGGTCGCGATCCGGTCTTCGGGACGCCCACCTATCTCGCCCCGGAACTGGTCGCGGGCGAAGGCGAGCCAACCTTTCACAGCGATCTCTATTCCCTGGGTGTGTGCTGTTTCCTGCTTTTCACCGGCGAACCGCCGTTTGTAAACGACCGCAAATCGGCACGTCTGCGCGCCGCGGTCAATCAAGCTCCGCCCAGTCTGGCCAGCCGTCGTACCGGCTTGTCATCCAACTTCGTCAAGTTGATCGACGCCTGTCTGGCCAAAGATCCCGCACATCGACCCGAAGATGCGCAGCGCTTATTGCACGCCTGCAAGCTGGCTAGCAAGGCTGCCACCGAAGCGCGCATGCGGCCTATAGACGTGGATTGATGGTGGTCTGCAGCCTGCGTTAGGCGCTGCCGCACCAGCGGGGTGCACCGAACGGCATCTCGTGGTATGCTGATGGTGGTCGCAATTACGCGATTCCGCAGGAGCATACCGGCATGGATCCATCGCCTCGCCCGAACAGTGAATCCGTCCGCGATACCATGTATCTCGGCAATGCCAGCGGGGCGCATCCCAGCGTCGGCACCTTGCAGCGCATCACCACCCACCTGCTCACCAGTCTGGGCGAGACGGTGTCGTGGTATTACGAGCAGATGCCCGGTTATTATCTGCGGGTCACCGACACCGAAGAACAATTACGGCATTTGGAAATGGTGCACGCCTTGCGTCGGGGTGGCCAAGGTCGTTTGACCATGCTCGACGATGCAACCAGCGGCAAAGTCTTGTTCTTCGGGCGTCCTTCCGATCACAGCCTGTTGGACGTCTTGGCTATGCTCGGCGATCGCGCCTTCCACCGGGTCGAATTGCATGCGAGTAAAGACGACACTGTTTTCCTGCATGCCTTCGTCTACGCAGCCGGGCGGGCTCCGGCTGGTTTCGATCTGCAAGCGCACCGCGACCGTATTGTCGCCCAATGTTGCACCGGCACCGCGAGCCTGCCGCAGGCGCTGGTCGAACGCTATCTGGAAGTCGTTGATCAGGATTATCTCGCGCGCAGCGCAGTTGAACGCGTCGAACGACACGTCCGCGCCTGGGCCAGCCTGGCCGCAGGAAACAGCCAGATCGTGCGCACCGATGGCAATGGCGAAAATCCGGCAGTCACGCGTTTGTTGATGGCGACGGCGAACGTCCATCCCGCGTCGTGCCTACGTCATCTCGCGCGGGTGCTGACTCGGCATGGGATCAACCTGGAACGGGGCTATCTAGATCTATTGCCGGACGCGGACGATGACGGTCGTCAGGTCGTAGTCAGCTCCCTGTACGTCTGTGGCCCGGGCCGCCAACCTTTGGCGGCAGAGACGGTCGCGGCGGTACTGACGGATCTCGCTGCGGTACGGCGGTATTACGCTGACGCATTTTCGGAATTATATCCCGCTGGACTCTACACCCTGGATGAACTGAGCATGCTGCGCGCGGCCTTGGGCTTTGCTGGGCAGATGCTGATCGGGGATCATCCGTTCCTCGATGTGTTTGAAACTGGCTTGGACGTCCTCCGCGCCGAGCCGGCTTTGTGCCATGATCTCTACGCGCTGCTGGCAGCGCGATTCCAGCCCAATGCGACGATTCCTGCAGAAACCTGGGGCAGCCAGGCGCGGAGTCTGCTCGAACGCATTCGCACCTGCGAACCATTGTCCCATGCCGTGCTCCTTGAGGCGATGCACTTGTTCGTCGTCAATATCCGGCTAACCAATGCCTGGAGGAAAGACCGTCTCGCCTTCGCCTGTTTCCTGGATCCCGCGGTCCTGCCGACCGCCCATTTCACCAAGGTTCCGCACGGCATCACCTATATTAGCGGGCCCTCGGGTCGCGGTTTCCACGTACGCTTCCGGGCATCTGCTCGCGGCGGCCTGCGGCTGTTGCTGCCGCGTACGATGGGGCAATTTCTGCGTTATCGCGATAATCTGCTCAAAGAGGTCTACGACCTGGCTTGGGCCCAGCAGCTCAAGAACAAGGACATCCCCGAGGGTGGCAGCAAATGCATCGCGTTGGCGGAGCGCGGCGCTGATGTCGATGAGCTGGTCCGTCAAGTGGCCGATGGTCTGATCGACCTGATTCTGCCGGCCGATCGGGAACCGATGATCATTGGTCCGCATGGCGCACCGCGCAGCAGTGATCTGATCTTCCTCGGGCCGGATGAAAATATGACGCCGGCGCGCATTGTCTGGGTCAGCGAACGCGCGCGCAGTCGTGGTCTGCCCAATCATCTCACCTTGATGAGTTCCAAGCCAGGCAGTGGGATCAATCATAAGACCTATGGAGTCACCAGCGAAGGCATCTATCGCTGGATCGTCCACACCCTGCCCATGGTCGGCATGAGCGGTGACCAGCCGTGGACGATCAAGATTACCGGCGGCCCGGATGGGGATCTGGGCGGCAACCTTTTGCGCATCCTCCATCGCGAACAAGGTGACCGTTGCCGGGTGGTGGCGATAGCCGACGGGACTGGTTGTGCCTTTGACGAGGATGGGCTGGATTGGCCGGAACTGCTGCGCTTGGTTGACGAATCACGCGGCATCGCGCATTTCCGACCCCAAGCCCTGCGTTCGCCCGCGGCCAAGGTGCTGCCCGCCAATGACAAATTCAGCGAACAGCAGCGCAATGAATTGCACAATGTCGTAGTCGCTGACCTGTTTGTCCCCTGCGGTGGTCGGCCCTACACGATCAATGATACCAATTGGCAGCGTTTTCTTGACGCCAAAGGGAAGCCCAGCGCAAAGGCGATGGTCGAAGGCGCTAATATCTTCATCACCGCCATCGGCCGCCAGGCGCTGGAAGACGCCGGGCTACTGGTGATCAAGGATTCCTCGGCCAACAAAGGTGGCGTGATCTGCTCTAGTTATGAAGTCCTGGCCGGTTTAATGTTGGAGGAATCTGAATTCCTGGCCTGTAAAGATCGCTATGTGCGGGAAACCATTGCTTTGCTGTGCGATAAAGCTGATGTCGAAGCGCGTGCCTTGTTCGCGGCATGGACCCGCCGCCAGCGTACTGCGCGGCTTTCTGAATTGTCGATGCAGCTCAGCGAAGAAATCAACCGCGTCAGCGGTCTGCTTGAAATCGTCATTGACGCCCATCTCGACGACGCGGATTTCGCCAGCGCCTGGCGGCGCCATCTCGAGGCCCATTGTCCGCCGGTCGTGGTTGCCAGCTACGCCGCGCGCATTACCACCCATATTCCGCGCCCGCACCGCGTGGCCATCCTGGCCAAACGCCTCGCCAGCCATATGGTCTATCATGAAGGGCTGACCTGGTGTCGTACGTATTTGCTGGAGGGACGGATCTGGGACGTGCTGTCGACGTACATCCAGGCCGAAGAACGCATCGGGCGCGTGGTCCAGTTGGTCTTGGGATTGAATGTGCCCGGGGGCGAAGAAATCGCGCGGATCATCAGCGCGGGCAGTCAGCGCGAATTGGTGCGTGAACGGCTTGGCCAGGAATTCTGAGCCGACGGTGGCGGCTTCGCACCTGTTCCGCGCAGCCGTACCCGCGCGGGATCTGCCGCCCGGTGACCCTACCTATGGCTGTGATGAAGCGACGCTGCGCGCCATCCAACCGCCTGCGGAAGTTCCTGGTTTTCTCGACTTCTGGCGGTCAACGTTGCAGGCTGCCCAAGCGGTGCCTTTGCGTCTGCGCACGCGCGCCGATCCTACCCGCCATCCCACCCACGATGTCCGCGTGGTGGGGTGGGACTCCTTCGGGGGCGTTCAGGTTGGTGGCTGGTTGTTGGAACCACGACAGGGGCCTGCGCAGCGCGCGGTCATCATCGGGCATGGCTATGGCGGGCGCTCTTCGGTGCAGACCAGCTGGCTGCCCGCGGACACGGTCGGACTTTTCTGGTGTGCTCCGGGTTTCAATCTATCTGCGCGCTCCGATATTCCGGGCATCGCGGCGCAGCATGTGCTGCACGGAATAGCACACCGGGATACCTATGTCATTCGTGCGTGCGTTGCCTCGGCGTGGAGTGCAACCCGCGTGGTGCTGGAACTTTTTCCGCACGTCGCCGGGCGCTGCTATTTCCACGGCATCAGTTTCAGCGCTGGTGTGGGTGCTCTGGCTTTACCGTGGGATGCTTCCATCCAGGCAGCAGCTTTAGAGATCGCGACGTTTGGCCATCACCCCTGGCGCCAGCGTTGCCCCAATCAAGGCAGTGGCGAGGCGGTACGCCAGTACCGGGCGCAGCATCCCGAGGTGGACCACGTTCTGGCTTTTTATGACGCTGCGGTTGCCGCGCGCCATATCCACATTCCGGTGGTAGCCGCGCCGGCCCTGGCGGATCCGATGGTTCCGCCGCCAGGACAATGGGCGATCGTTCATGGCTTGGCGGGGCCGGTGTCGCTGTGCCCGTTCACTACCGGACATAGTCCCAATCCGCATTTGGTGCGTGAGTATCGGCGATTTCGAATGGCCCTGTCAGAACGCTTCCGCTGAACGGCGGCGGACAAACCTCTGCGCTCCGCCGATTTTCCACGGGGGATTATTTTTATCGCAACACCACGCGCCGCCCTTGCGGCGACTTCGGCCCCGTGCTTACGGTTTCGACGCGGGTGGGTCGGAGGCTTCGCTCGTGTCTGCGATCTTCTCCGTTGGTATGGTTACTATGCGGGCGTCTGTTTCGTCCTGGATGATCATGCCGAGCAAAGCGCCATCGCTCCGCGCGCGGGCCAAGGCACCATGCCAATCGCCTTCGAGTTTATCTTTCAGGTTCCCCTTTTCGTCCTGCTTTTGCAGTGGAATTGGCATCGGACCATAGGAGGGATCGCCGTAAACGAGCATGTCTTCCGGCTTATCCCACGGCCGCTGTTGGATGCGCAGGTCGCGCCATGATTTTTCTCGGGCGACGCGTAGGACGGCAACATCGTTGGCAACCGTTTCAGGGAGTTTGACTTCGCGGCCATCAAGGGTCAGGCGCTGGGTTTCGGGCAGCACATCCGCTGGGGCGATGACGAGGTCGCTGGGAATGATCCAGGTCTGGTCGTCGGGGATGGCCCACCCTTCACGGACCAGCAGCCGTTGCCGCCAGCGACCATATTGACAGGTCATGCGGGCCCGGGTCGGCCACAACGCCATTTGCCCCGCAGGAAGCAGGCTGGCGCCCACCGCAATTGCCGGTTTCCACTCACGGGCTTTTTCCGGCGCATCTGCGGCGAGTTTGAAACGGTGGTTGGGCGGTACCGTCTCACCCGGCTCATCGGGAGTCGCAAAAGCCAGACCGCCGCTGACCAAACTTTGAATCGATTCGACCTCAACACTGATGCCTTTGAAAATCCCACCAGCCAGATCGAACCCACTCGCATTCCAGAACACCGATTTGGTGCGGACCAGATCCACATAGGCCGGATCGATAATTATTTCACATTCAACCGCAGTCGCATCGCTGGCGAGTTCGATTCGACCGACTTGGCCAACCTGGAGTTGCCGATAGGTGACCGGCGAACCGCTGCGTAGTCCGCCAGCGGTCGTGGCGGTCACGAAAATCCGGCGTGAGCCTGGCGAGGTGGTCTCGGTGCCCGGCGCACTGTCGAGTCCGGCGTGGTAGCGCACCACCGGCCCATCGCCTGGGTCGGCACCCAAATAACGTGGTCCGATCATGGTTTCCAATCCGGAAATACCGCCGATACCGACTTCCGGGCGGACGATCCAGAAACGCGCCCCGGTGCGGGCGAATAGCTCAGCTTGGCGCATCAGGGTGGCTTCGACGATGACCCCGTGGCCATCACTGCTTAAAGATACCCTCCCCACCTTGCCGATATCGACGCCGCGGTGACGAATGGAGTCTCCGGCATTCAAACCTTCGGTGCGGGCAAAAGTGATCTCTATCGGCATCCCGCGTTGAAACCAAGCTTGAATGCCAAGGCCCAGGCTGACCAGGATGGCCAGAATCGGCAGGACCCACACGACGGAGAAACGCGCGGGGCGCGGTGCAGGAGCCGCGGTCGGCAAGGATTCACTCATGTTGGTTCCGTGATTGCAGCCAGAGGGCCCGGGGATCAAAACACGCGCTCGCCAGTAAACTCAAGGTGACGAAGGCGGCAAAAAGAAGCAGGCCAGGCCCCGGCTCGACATGGGCCAGATCGCCGAGTTTCATGACCGCGATGACCACTGCTACCAGCAGCACATCCATCATGCTCCATTTTCCGGTCAATTCAATCAGACGCCAGGTCCAGTTGCGATACGAGAGGCGCAGCCAGCGCATCTCCAGACTGAGAATCAACAAGCCGGTAATCTTGCCCAGCGGGATCAGCACCGAACAAACAACGATGATCAGCCCGATAAAGATCCGGCCATCGCCGATCAGGCTGATCGCGCCAGGGAGAATGCCGGTCCGATGCGTGTGACCGAATTGACTGATCGTCATCACGGGCAACAAAATCGCTGGAATGTACACGATCAAAGCAGCTAAGGCCAATGCCGCGGTCCGTTGCGGCGCGCGCAGGTCCAGCTCCAGGCGGAAGCGATGGGTGCAGCGGGCACATACCACGCCATGGGGCGCGGCTTGGGCTGGGCGCTGCTGAACCAGCCCGCAGGTGGGGCAAGCCACCAGATTCGCCGGATCAATCATGAGCGGAATATGAGATAGGAAGGTGAGATTGCTATCCTGTTTATCGGCAGGATTACGGGACTTTGAAGGTGTCTTGCAGAATGCAGGGAAGGTCTGCGCTATCACTCCGTATTGCATGTTTAACCGGGCATAAATACAGAAGAGCCCTCCACCGGATGGTGGAGGGCTCTTAAACGTACGGGTGCAGTCGGTTTTGTCCTGAGCCAGGAGAGCCTGGATCAGAACCCAGGCTGTCATTCTCCTTCGGACAGCAGATTCAATTCCGAGGTGCGAATCTTGGCGACGATTTCGGCGCAGATCGCCGGATTGTCTTTGAGGAACTGCTTCGAGTTCTCGCGGCCCTGGCCCAGCTTGTTTTGCTCGTAGGCGAACCAGGCGCCCGACTTGGCCACGACCTTGGAGACCACCGCCAGATCCAGCACGTCGCCGGTGTAGGAGATCCCTTCGTTGAACATGATGTCGAATTCGGCCTTGGTGAAGGGGGCCGCGACCTTGTTCTTGACCACTTTGACGCGCACGCGGTTGCCGACGACTTTTTCACCTTCGGTGATTGAGGTCACCCGACGAATATCGAGGCGCACTGAAGCGGCGAATTTGAGCGCCCGGCCGCCGGGTTGGGTCTCGGGACTGCCGTAGATGACCCCGATTTTTTCGCGGATCTGATTGATGAAGATGACCGTGGTCTTCGACTGCGAAATACCGCCGGTCAATTTACGCATGGCTTTGGACATCATGCGCGCTTGCAGGCCGACCTGGCTCTCGTCCATTTCGCCTTCGAGTTCAGCCTTGGGGGTGAGCGCCGCAACCGAGTCGATCACCACAATATCGATGGCATTACTGCGCACCAAAGTATCGCATATATCCAGGGCCTGTTCGCCGTAACTGGGCTGACTGACCAACAGGTCATCGAGATTGACCCCAATGCGGGCGGCCCAGGTCGGGTCCAGCGCGTGTTCCGCATCGATGAAGGCCGCAACGCCGCCTTCCTTTTGTGCCTGGGCAATAATCGACAGGGCGAGGGTGGTCTTACCCGAGGATTCTGGACCGTAGATCTCAATGATCCGGCCGCGGGGAACCCCACCAATGCCGATGGCGAGATCGAGGGACAACGAACCGGTGGGAATGGCGCCAATGTCGACTTTGTCGACCTGGCCCAGGCGCATGATCGAGCCTTTGCCGTATTGCTTGTCGACTTGTTCCAAGGCGGCTTCGATGGCCTTGGCCTTGGCAGGGTCGAGGGGCTTGCGCACGGGCAGCTTCGCTCCAGCGGCACCTGCGGGTGCGGCGGACGTGGCTTTTTCAGCCTTGGTATCGGATTTTTCGCTGGCGGCAGCGGCGACGGCAGGGGGCATGGAATGATTCCTGGGGAGGGGGGATGATGAGTGGTTTGATGCAGAGCAGGTGTCGAAAAAATCCAGGGTGGGCTGGGTGAAAAGGGCGCCTCCTTCTGAAGGAGCGCTTTCACAAAGCCCGGTCAATTATTCAAAGCGGCGATATATAAAAGATAGTGGGCCGACCATTTCGACGCTATGTCCATCGCCATCACGGAACTCGCGCGGTGGATATTTCGGATTCGAGGCGAGTAGAGTCAGGCCGCCCTGACCGAAGTGAATGCGTTTGAGGGTGGCTTCTCCATCGACGACCACCGCACCGATGCTGTGGTCTTCGACGGCTCGACCCGTTTGCACGACGGCGAAGTCGCCATCAAGAATACCGTCACCGACCATGGAATCGCCGCGCACCTGCAAGGCGATGCGCCCAGGGGCGGGCAGCACATCGTCGAGGTAGCCCGCATGCTGTTCGAGCGCCAGGATCGGCACGCCGGCGGCGATGGCGCCGAGAATAGGAACTCCGCGGCGGATCGGCGTGCGTTGGATCCCGGACCAGCCGGCTTCGGTGAGGCGGACGTTGCGCTTCTTCTCGCGGTCGGCATCGAGTAATCCTTTGCGAACCAGGGCATCGACGTGCTTGCTGACCGCGCTGGGGAAGGCGTATTCCATGGCGGCGGCGACTTCGGCGCGGCTGGGCTGGCGACCCTCGTCTTCCGCATCGGCGAAGTAATGGAGGATGCGGGTCTGACCGGGTGGCAGGAGCTTACTCATGGGTGTGCTTTTAGGGTGGTTACGGACCCAAGTCAATACAAACCTATTCTGGTGGGGTCGTGCGGACGACGCAGGGCTGGGTTTAGGTCTTGGCAGGCTCAGGTGTCCGGGCGATAACTACTTGATCATGGCCGCAGGTGTACGTTGTCCGGGCTGTCAGCACAAATTCGTGCCCATCCCCTGGCCTGAGAATGGCCAGCTGACCTGTCCGCAATGCCGGAAGGCGCTGAGAGTTGTGGCTCCGCAGCAGACTAAGGGCGATCCTTTGGTGGGTCGCACGATCGCCGGCTATCAGCTCCTCAAGCGTCTGGGTGTGGGCGCGCATGCAGCGGTCTATGAGGCCCGACCCTTGGCCGGCGGAAATGCGGCAGCGCTGAAAATGCTGACCCGCGAAGCCGCGCAGGACCAGGAGAACATTCAACGCTTTACCCGTGAAGCAGAGCTGGCTGCGTCGCTGGATCATCCGCATCTGGTCAAGGTCTTCGGCCATGGCGAAGAGCGCGGCATTTATTGGATGGCGATGGAATTGGTCGCGGGTTCCTCGCTCGAGGACATTCTCGATTCCAAGGGTCGGCTGGAATGGAAGGCGGCCTGTCATCTCATCCAACAGATCGCGCAAGCCTTGGGCTATCTCGCCGTCCGCGACATTATCCATCGCGACGTCAAACCGGCGAATATATTATTGACCCGAAGTGGCACCGCGAAATTGGCGGATTTTGGCTTCGCTAAGGATCTCAATTGCGCGCCGGGCGAGGCCGCGCAGGGCGGCTTGACCATGGCCGGCATGGCCATGGGCTCGCCAGCGTATATGGCGCCCGAACAGGTCCTGGACGCCAAGACGGCGACCGCAAAATCCGATCTCTATGGCCTGGGTGCGTCATTGTACCACGCGATCTGTGGCGACACGCCCTTCACCGGGAAAAATGCGTACCAGGTCATGGAGTCAGTGCTGAAAGATGCGCCGACGCCGCCACGGCATCTGGTTGCGGATCTTCCGGAAGGGATTTGTGCGCTGCTGGATTGGGTGCTGGCCAAGGACCCTGACGACCGTCCCCGGGATGCCGAACAATTCGCGACTGAAATCACTGCAACCATGGCGGCGCCCGCCGATGCGGCCCGGATCGCGGCGTTCCGCGCGCACAGCGCACCCCACGGCAGTAACCGCACGCTGGTAATCATCGGCCTCGTCATCGCCGTGGCGGTGGTGGCCACCACCGCTTGGTTTCTGCTGCGCTGAGCGGATGTGCCCTCGGGTCTTTTCGGGCCCCATCCACGCGGAGACTCTTGCCAGCACATGCTGGAAATCCAAACCATCGGAGCCCAGACCGCGGAGTGAATTGTCCACCCAGGTGCCTGTCCACCGCTGACCAGCCATGGCCTGGAAATGTGCGGCTGGTCGCAGGC
>Ga0209490_10000337_pt1 | contig 47713 bp, 36 predicted proteins | sample MAT06_FD_187209 | JGI IMG/M metagenome (GOLD analysis project Ga0209490, IMG submission 187209) | Freshwater microbial communities from Lake Fryxell liftoff mats and glacier meltwater in Antarctica - MAT-06 (SPAdes) (version 2) | ecosystem: Environmental > Aquatic > Freshwater > Ice > Liftoff...
CAGCTAAAGCGTTTGGAAACCCCTGAAGGGGTTAAGTAAAGATTCTTAACCTCTTTAGAGGTTTCCAGATTGCGCGTAGCTCTGGGTTTTGAACCCGGAGCGGCTGGCTGCGTAAGGTGAGTTATTACTTCTTGCGCCCTAATCCCACTTGCGCTCGTCCTTGACGGTACGCTCGCCGGGTTTTATTTCGCCTGCCGGAACCATCACCACTTCATCAATCTTGAGTCGAATTGCGGCCTGCGCCAGCCCTTGCAATTTCTCGCCCAAGCCTGCACCGTCCGCGCCGTCATTCAGTTCGATCTTGAGCAGGACATAATCACGATTTTCCGGACGTGTGATGATCGCTTGCATGGTCTTAATTTGCGGGAACTGCAACTTCGCTGCTAAAAGCTGATTCGGATGCAAGAACATGCCGCGCACCTTGATGGCCTCACCGCTGCGCCCATAGAGGCCGAGAAGCTGCTGCCCGCCATCGCACTCCGGTGCAGCCGCTAATGCGCCAAGATCGCCCGTGCCAAATCGAATCAGCGGATAGGCTTTATTGAATGTCGTAGCAATCACCTCGCCGATTTCACCCGCCGGAAGTTCTGCGCCGGTTTGGGGATCGCAAATTTGCAAATAGACGTTATCCGTGATGCAAAATCCTTGAATCCCTGACTTGGTATAGCCGATAAAACCGAGATCAGCCGTGCCATAGGCGGAAGTCGTCTTCATGCCATACTCGCCCTCGAAGCGCTCACGCTGGTTTGGCATATACGGTTCAGCAGAAAACAGCGCTTTCTTGATCGTCACCCCTTCTTTGGGGATGCCCATTTCGCCGATTTTGTCCAGCATCGCCATCAAATAGCTGGGCTGCCCGACGAACCCAGTCACATTGAGGGCGCTCATCATCATAATCTGGAGTTCAGTGTTGCCGGGGCCGGAAGGAATCACTGTCGCGCCGCAAGCTCGCAGCCCTTCGTCCAGCAGCAGTCCCGCCGGGGTTAAGTGATACATAAAGGTATTCAGCACCCGATCCCCTTTGCCGAAGCCGACATATTTAAAGGGCGTGAGGAGCGCTTCATTACCTTCTGGATTGATCGGCTGCGGGTCATAAATCGGCCCTGGTGAAATATAAATGCGCGGCAGTGTATCGGGATCAACCGCCAGAAAGCCACCGAAAGGGGGATTCGCTTGGTGAATTTCCACGAGGCGATCTTTGCTCGTGACAGGAATTTTATTGAGATCAGCCGCCGATTGAATATCAGCAGGGGTTACACCAGCAGCGTCAAGGATATTTTTGATGGCAGGTGCATGAGCGTAAGCATGGACGACAAGTTCACGGATTCGGGCATCATAATGCGTGGTCAAGTTCGGCCTCCAATGGTTAGTGAAGTTTAGAATGTAGCGTGGTTACACAGGTTCGCCAAGAGTTGTGACGATTTTTTAATAGATCAGTTTTTGGGTGCGGACATCGTAAAATACGCTCAATACTTGGTCGCCCATAAATAGGCGACAGCGGCACGTTGGTGCGCTGCTGCGTTTTCCACCATTGGGCGCAAATGATCGATAAAGCGCTTGATTTCTTCCTCGGACAGGGCTTCACGCATGGCTTCTTGCAGTGTGGGGACGCGCGGATTCGGTGAAATATGTAAAAAAGCCTCCCATCCACCGCTTGACCACTTTTGTTCGGGGAGGATGTCCCAATGTATTTCGAGGTGAATTTCGGTAAATCCTGCTTCTTCAGTCATTTTCAATAAATCATGCTCATCGAAATCGAGCATAGGATCATCCAGCGGTTGAATGTCCTCATAAATTGCCCGTATCCGCCGTCCTAATGAGATGACTGGGGTTACGTCGTAGCCCCAGAAAAGGTGATCGGGCTGGGGATGACCAAAGCGATTGATCGGCTCAAACAGCGAAAGCCTGCCGCCCGGTACTAAGACGCGATAAAAATTATTAAATGCCTGCTGTTTGGCCTTCACATAGATCAAGACCGAGCGAATCGTCACGACATCCACCGATTTATCCGCGATGGGGGCGAGGTCGGCGGCGGAAGCAAGGACGAACTGAACGCGCTCCAAAACTTGCATCTGTTCCGCCACTGAATTTGTATGCGCCAACAAATCTTGCGAAATATCGCTGAAGATAACTTGTCCCGCAGGGAGCTGCGTTAACGCGCCGAAGCCAATCAGCCCGTCGCCGCAGCCTACATCTAGCAGAATTTCCTCGCCGTGCAAAGCAGCATTGTTCAGCACACGGTCACGAATAGGATAAAGCGCCGCCAACACCGCCTGTAAACGAGACTCATCACCGCCATGCCGCGTATGCAGCAGCCACTGCGCCCATTGATCGAGTTTGGTATCTTTGATGTCCATCGAACCCCTCGATTGCCCGTCCTAGTATCGTGATTTGGTGAAGGTGAGGAGTGGTTCCGCGTTATTGCACGCTAGAATTGCCCAATGAAACCTCATCCTTAGTGATTTGGTGTACTAGTCTTATCCTAACCAGCGTTTGCGCCGCTTGTAATGCTTAACCTCTTTGTAACTCTTCCGTTCACCAGAGGTATTCAGCCCTAAGTAAAATTCTTTAATATCTTCATTTTCGCGCAGTTGGGCGGCGGGACCATCCAGCACTACACGTCCATTTTCCATCACATAGCCATAATCCGCTAGTTCCAAAGCGGCGCGGGCGTTTTGCTCCACCAGCAGTACCGAGACTTTTTCCTTCGCCCGAATATCGCGCACGATCTCGAAAATCTCCGCGACCAACATCGGCGCGAGGCCAAGCGACGGTTCATCCAGCATTATCAATTTGGGATGCCCCATCAGCGCCCGTCCGATGACGAGCATTTGCCCCTCGCCGCCGGAAAGATAACCGCTGACGCGCTTCCGCATATCGCGCAGGCGGGGGAAATAATTAAAGACCATGTCTAAATCGCGTTTATACTGCCTGCCGCCTTCATACACCATCGAACCTGTCTGTAAATTTTCTTCGATGGTCAAATGCTGAAAGAGGGGACGGCCTTCGATGACCTGAATAATGCCTTTACGGACAATATCCTCGGCGCTGTAGGCATCAAGGCGCTCGTCGTTCCATTGGATATTGCCGCGTGTAATTTCGCCTAATTCGGTTTTGAGCAGTCCACTGATGGCCTTCAAGGTGGTGGATTTTCCCGCGCCGTTGGGGCCAAGCAGCGAGACGACTTGCCCCGCTTCCACCTTAAAAGTCACGCCGCGCAGCACCAATATCACGCCGTTGTAAATCACTTCAATATTGTTGACAGTTAACATAATCTAGTTCTCAGTTTTTAGGTGTTAGGTCTTAGTTGTGAGTGATGAGTTCTGAGCAAGGACTCGCTAACTCGATTTGAAAACGTTGAACCACCAAGACACCAAGAATTTGAAAGAGAATATCTGTAATCTTTGTGTCCTCTGTGGTTCAAAGTTTCTATCCTCTCGCACAAATCTTTCTCAGAACTCGGCACTTACGATTTTTAACTTAAAAAGGACAGCCAAGACGACTTTCTGCCTAATGCTGTCCTTTTGTGCATCAATCGTTAATCCGATTCAGCGTTATTCGCCTGCAACACCGAGCGTATCGGGGGCGGGTGCAAACTCCGTCAACGGGATAATCAGCGGCGGATAGTAATTGCTGCCGTCTTCTAACGGAACAGCCATCGCATCATCGCCGGAGGTCGCCACGCCGTCCATGCCTGCGTTCACGAAGCGAAGCTGTACCATCCGATTGAACGGAGTCGCCCGCAGTGCGCCGCCGGAGAAATCAAATGTCGAGAGGCCAAGCGGTTGGAACGAAGCGCCTTCAATCGTGGCTTTCATCTCTGCGCCTGTGACCGCATCAAGGCTGCCAACACGGTTGACCGTTTGGATATAGAGTTCAGTGTAAGTATCGACCAAAATCCAGCCGAGCAGGTAAGTGATGCCCTGTGTAGGCGCTGCACGCTCGTTGAGTTCGGCTTGTTCTTTAACCAGCGCGATACCCGGCAGGTCGGTTTCCGTCCACCACTGGAAGGGGAGAGAACCGATCATACCATTGAGGACGGGCAGGCCATCTGCACCTAGCGAACCACGCGCCACAAATGCGGCGGAGGTATCCAGCCCCCAATTAACGCTGGCAAGTTGTACATCTTCGCTCAAGCCCAAAATTTCCAACGCTTCACCAACGCGCACCGGGCCAGTCGCCAGCGCATTGACGTAAATGATGTTCGCGCCGGCATTGGTCAGGTTTTCGACGTTGGTCGTTACGTCAGTCGCGATTGGGCTGAAGGATTCTGCGGTTTCGACAACTTCAACACCTTGTTCGTTGCAGTAAGCGATGGCTTGTGGTGTAAAGGCGGCGGCACCGAAGGCTGCTGCTGGTGCGCCCCATCCCATATAACCGATCACAGGTTCGGGGAACATCTCGGCATTCGCGCCAACATATTCGCAGAACGTCGCAAATTGATCTGCATAAATTGGGTTGGTAGCATAAATCCAACCAGGGGTGACTTCATCAGAACTGCCATACAGACCTTCGATGGAACCCGCGCTAATCAGCACCGGAATTTCATCTTCTTCGACCTGAGGACGCAGCAGTTCGGAATCTTGCGAAGAATACAGCACCAGAACATCGGGCTTAGGGTCGAGGCTGGAATAATAATCGTACCCGGCCTGAGTTTGTGCGGGATCGCCGCCTGTGTCACGATTATCAGAAGCCAGCATCGCGCCGCAAATACCGCCGTGCGCGTTGTAATAGGCGATGGCATCCGCGAGGGACGCGATCAACGGCAAGGTGATGGGAGAATAACCAGGGCTGCTGATGTCACCGAGGTGGTAAATTGTAATTGTTTGACCGGTGAGATCAACTTCGCATTCGGTGTGGGTGATAAAATCTGGCATTGCCATCGCATCTTGGGCAATGACCGGTACCACAAAAACACCCACCAACATTATGAGCATGAATAAAAATACAAACTTACGCATTCCTAAATATCCTTTCGTCATAGAGCAATATTTTTTGAAGCAACCCATTTTAAGGTTGTTGCTACCACATGAATTGTAAGCCGCGCCTCCGAGCGTTTAGGTTTACCCTACGGCTTATTGTACCGCATTCACGATGAAGCGGGAAACGACTTTGTATTAATGTGAATACGGCCTGATCTTCCAAGAAATTTTCAAAATCTCCCAACGATAGGCAATGCCACGCGGCTCGATGATGAGAAATAACATCAAGGCTGTGCCGAAAAGCAGCGGACTCAGCGCGGCTTGAATATTGCCGGGGTCAATAAATGGGAGCAATTTGGGCAGGGTGTCGTTTAACGGCGTAATGAGGGGGATAACATTTTGCGTCACCACTGCCGGAATAAAAATTTGCGTGAGCAAGCTGACGAAAGCCGTCCCGAACAGCGCCCCCAATGGGAAGCCTGCGCCGCCAATGACCAACATCGCCAGCATTTCAATCGAGCGGTTAAACGGGAAGACATCCAGCGAAACCGTATTCGTATCAAACGCCAGCAGCGCCCCAGCGATCCCCGCATAAAGCGAACTGATAAAAAAGGCTTGCAGCTTATAATTAAAGACGTTAATCCCCAACAGTTCCGCCGCCAGATCATTATCCCGGATGCTCACAAAAGCGCGTCCGATGCGCGTGCGGATGATATTCCGCGCCGCCAACGCCAACAAAAAGGCTAATGGAATGACGACATAATAAAATGCGGATTCATGCGCGAAACTGATCCCAAACAGCGTCGGAATCGGCACTTCTAGCGCCCGTGACCCATTGGTAAACGGCTCTAGGGGAAAGCGAATCACCCAGGGGATGATAAACTGTGCGGCTAAGGTCGCCATCGCCAGATAAAAGCCCTTCACGCGCAGCGAGGGCAAGCCAAAGATTAGCCCGATTATGCCCGTAAACAAGGCGGCACAAGGCAGCGCAATCCAGAACGACAGGCCAAGATCACGCACAAAAGCCGCCGAACTGTATGCGCCCACCGCCATAAACGCGGCATGACCAAGTGAAATTTGCCCGGTATAACCGACCAGAATGTTTAACCCCTGCACCGCAATCGTGTAGATGGCGATCCGCATAATCGTCCCCACCCATGCTTGGGGGATGATTTTGAGTCCAAATGGCCCTTCTGAGGCCAAGAGGGGAATAATCAGGATAAAAAGAAATAAGCCGTTGGAGACGATCTTATCAAACCGTGTCCGGTTGAGCGCAATATCCTGTGCGTAGTTAGTATCAAAAATCCCAGAAGGACGAATATTTGCAGACATGAAAAGCCTTTAGTTTGTAATAATTATTCGTTAGCACATTACGAATTTTCAGGTTTTAGTGAAGGTAAACCAAGCACTAATCACTCCAAATTGACAACTAAATGCGCTCAATGCGCTTCTGACCGAATAACCCGTCAGGCCGGATAATCAACACGATCATCAGCACGACATACGGCGCGAGTTCTGTGCCTGCATCCGTGCCTTGAAACAGCAAATTCGCCCATTCTTGCACAATGCCGATTGCGAACCCGCCCAACAACGCCCCGCCGATTGACTCTAGTCCGCCGAGTAATACCGCAGGGAACGCCCGTAATGCCAACAGAGGCATCCCTTTTTCTAAGGTCGCCGCGCCTCCTTGCAAAACACCCGCCGTCAGCGCCAGCAGCCCGGCAATGCTCCACGCTACCGCTAGGACAACACGCACCCGCAACCCAACCGACTGCGCGAGCCGCTGATTTTCCGCCGTCGCTCGCATCGCTAGACCGACGCTGGTATAGCGAAAGAACACTACGAAAGCGCCAAATGCGACTAATGCCAGCACAAACGCCACTAGTGTTTCCGATTGATTGATTCTAAGCTGACCCTGTAGGAAGGTATCCGATGTATCCAGCCGAATGGTCGCCGGAACGCCGAGACCCGCTAATCCGGCGAAAACATCCAATAATTTTTCCGAACTGCCCCAAACAAGCTGCGTAATTCCCGCAAGGATGCGATCAATCGCCAGCGTCATCAACACAATTGCGAAAAGCGGCTGACCAATCAACGGGCGAATGGTGAAGCGCTCGATAATGAGTCCCATCAACACCGACGTAACGACACCTCCGGTCAGTGCGCGTAACATCCGCAGTTCAGGCCCGCCGACGGTCATCAAGAGTGTCAAGACGATGACCACCCCCGCGCCGATCAAGAGGTTGCGCGGGACAAGTAAATCGCGCCAGCTTCCGAGCGAAATCGCAATCACAACCGTGACGATGGAAAGCGCCGCCGCCGCCCAAACATTAATATTGGCAACCGTGAAAAAGCTGTAAAACACCAGCGCACTAAAATACATCATGTAGCCATGTGCGAAGTTAAATACGCCCGATGCCTTATTAATGATGACGATGCCGACGGCGACCAGCCCATAAATGCCGCCGATCAGCAGTCCCGTAACCGTTACATTGACCAACCGCGCTGGTGTTTGATCCGCCACCATCGGACGAATCCACAAGAGAAACAGGATGAGTGCAACCAGATAAGCGATGGTTTTGCTATATTTTTTCCAATCCGCGCTGGAGATGCCGGATGGCGTTTTTGCTGCCTGTGCCACAGTAAAGTCCTTATTTTTGAGGTATTAGTTTTTAGCAGTCAGCGATCAACAGTAACTTTATTTTCTTTGTGTTTAAAACATCATACGGATGCGACTTTAACCGCCGTTTCCACCACGCCCGTGCGTCCATCGCGATATTTTACTTCCGCGCTGACGAGGACTTCATCTTTATTGGTATACATCGCGTCCAGCATATCGCCATAGCGCTGCTCTAAAGCACGGCGGCGCAACTTACGGGTACGGGTCAGTTCGGCTTCATCAGCATCAAAAGCTTTATGCAGGATGACGAATTTCTTGATTCGTGCCGCCGGAGGCAGGGTTTCATTTACGCGCTCCACTTCCTTACGGACAATCTCATAAATTTCGGGTTTTTGCGTCAGATCGACATAAGTGGTGAAGTTCACGCGATTTTTTTCCGCCCAACGCGCCACGTTTTCAAAGTCGATAATGATAATCGCCGTTACATAATCCATATCGAACCCGCCGACGGACATCACATCTTGAATATACTGGCTGAACTTCAAGCGGCCTTCGATGTACTGTGGGCTAAAGCTCTCGCCATTAGCCAGCCCGATCATATCGCTCACACGATCAAGATAGATGAGGTGTCCGTCCGGATCGATGTATCCTGCGTCACCCGTGTGATACCAACCGTCATCATCAATCGCTTCCGCCGTCTTTTCCGCCTCATGAAAGTAGCCGCAAAACATGGCTTCTGAGCGCACGAGGATTTCTTGATCGTCGGCGATTTTGATTTCTACACCCGGCTGAATCACGCCGACACTCGCCAGCTTAACATCACCCGGACGATGGAGTGTTCCCGGCGCTTCAGTTGAGGCATAAAGCTGGCGGAGTTCCACACCCACAGCGCGGAAAAAGCGTATCACATCCGGGCTGAGGGCTGCCCCCGCCGTGAGCAGATTTTTGGCGCGTACTAAACCGATTTTATCCCGCAGTGGTTGGAAGACCGCCGTCTCGCCTAAGTAACGCAGGAATTGCAAATGGGGCGGGATGGGCTTGTTAACATCTTCCAGATCAATGACCTGATAGGCAATCGGCATGAAGGCTTGATAGAGTAAGCGATTTAAGCGTGAACTGTCGTTGATGCGGCTTTGCATCCCCCGCGCCAAGTTTTCCCACAGGCGGCTGGGGAAAAGCAGACCTGCCGGCGCGATTTCACGAATATCGGTCTGCACCGTATCCGGCCCTTCCGGGAAATTGACGACAAAGCCGCGCAGCAGAAACGGCGTAAACCCGAAGGCCTGCTCCGCCATCCAAGCCATCGGCGTAAAAGAAAGCCAATTATCGTCGGGGTGAATCGGCAAAAAATCGTCATACGCCTGCTGCAAATAAACCAACCGCCAGTTGGTACTCATGGCAAGTTTGGGGAGGCTGGTCGTGCCGGAGGTCATACTGAGCAGAATCACGTCACTGCGTTCCGTTTGGGCAACCATCCGCTCGAACACGCCGGGATGGGCTTTCGCGTAGTCCCGGCCTAATGCTTCTATGTCGGTGAAACTGGCAAGCCAATCATCCTCATAATTCCACAAACCTTGATCGTCCCAATAAATCACCTTGCGGACGTTGGGAATTTTGTCGCGCAGTTCCAGCGCTTTATCGACCTGTTCCTGATTATGCGCCACCAAAAACACAGCTTCGCTTTTACTAATTCCATAGAGGAGTTCCTGCGGACTAACATCACCAAAAATCCCCAACGAAATGGCGCGGGCGCTGTGCGCGGCGATCTGTCCCCAATAAAATTCAGGGTCGTTATCGCCAATGATGGCAACAGTTTCGCCTGTTTTTAGCCCTAAGCTGACCAATCCCAGACAAAAATCGTGGACATGCTGATACACGTCATTCCAAGAATATTCCTGCCAGATGCCCAAATGCTTCTTCCGCATGGCGACGCGCTCACCAAATTCCTTAACGCGCAGCAGAAAATTTTTCGGCAGGGTATCGTTGGCAAGGGTTGGCAAGATGACTTCAGTATCGAGCCGCGTTTTATAAATCGTACCCGGTTTGGTTGGGTGGGCGGGGGCGGTCTTTACTACAATATTGGTTGGGGTTAACATCAACTAGGCCTCCTGTCCCAAATAGGCTTTGACGACTTTTTCATCCTGCCGGATTTCGTCGGGGGTGCCTTCGGCGATTTTCTTTCCGAAATCCAGCGCGACGATGCGATGAGAAATATCCATCACCAGCCCCATATCATGTTCGATCAACATAATCGTCATGTCCTGTCGCTCGTGAATATCGAGGATAAAACGCGCCATATCCTCTTTTTCCTCCACATTCATACCCGCCATCGGTTCATCCAGCAGCAGCATTGTGGGTTCCAATGCCAGCGCCCGCCCTAGTTCGACGCGCTTGCGTAAGCCGTAGCTCAAATTGCCGACGATTTCCTTACGGATGCGCTGCATCTCTAAAAAGTCGATAATTTCTTCTACGCGCTGGCGATGTTGAATTTCCTCTTTACGCGCCGCGCCATAAAAAAGTGCGCCCGTGAGCATGTTGGATTTCATATGGATGTGCCGCGCCGCCATCATGTTATCGAGCGCTGTCATGTTGGTATACAAAGCGATATTTTGGAATGTGCGCGAAATGCCTAGCTGGGCCCGCTTAAAAGGGGGAAGATCGGAGATATTTTGGCTTTCGTAGATGATCGCACCCTGTTGGGGACGATAAAAGCCGTTGATGCTGTTAATTAGGCTGGTTTTACCCGCGCCGTTGGGGCCGATGACGGCGAGGATTTCCCCCACCTTCACCGTAAATTCGACACTTTGTAGCGCTTTAATTCCGCCGAAACTTAACGAAATATTCTGGACGTGTAACTTAGTCTTATCTTGTTGCATCTATTTCCCCGTAATGGCAATAAAACTATTTAGTCAGTTTAGGCTGCAATTAAATGCCCGTTTAATTTATCCACAACTATAACTTAACCACGTCATGTTTAGCAAATAGTTTTTAGGTTAAGGCGAGATTGGATGTGAGAAGCCGACTTTACAAACTGCGGGTTAGAGGTTTCATACGAGATTACAAGGAATAAATCTGTGAATTGCAATGCAAGTTTGTGCTATTTCGTGTATATTTAAGGCTATATCGGCTCTACTGATTTTGTTTGAGATAAAGACAGGGTGTCGCATGAGCAAAGGCCGAATTCTGGTCGTCGAGGACGATTTCGATATTTCTAACATGCTGCGAATTTACTTCAGCGGGCAGGGCTACGAGGTGCAGGTTGCGCCGCGTGGTGGGGATGCGCTCTCTATGACGCGCAAGCAGCTCCCCACGCTGATTATGTTGGACATCATGCTGCCAGACATGAACGGCTATGATGTCTGCCGGGAACTGAGGACGACCATACGCACCAGCCATATCCCGATTATTTTCCTTACGCAGCGGGATGAGCGTAGTGATCGTATCGCGGGGTTGGAGCTTGGCGCGGATGATTATGTCACCAAGCCGTTTGATATTGAGGAACTTAAGCTGCGGGTGGCGAATGCCATCACCGCCGCCACGCGAGTAAACTCAATTGATTCTAAGTCTGGCCTGCCAACGGGGCGGCTAATTGAAGATCATTTACGCAGCTTAATGCGTGCAGAGAAACAATGGACATATATTGATGTAAAGATCAATAACTACGAACAGTTCATCGAGGTCTATAGCTATGTGGCAGGGGATGAAGTGCAGCGCTTTATGGCGATTTTGATCGGCGAAATCGTGGACGAAGTAGGTTCATCGGATGATTTCGTTGGGCATCCGGGGCGCGATAACTTTGTGATCGTCACCCACGCTGGCGAGTCGCGGCGTTTGGCTGAACGGCTGACGCAGCGCTTTAACGATGAAGTGAAGCAGCATTATTCCTTCATTGACCGGGAAAGGGGTTATATCTTGGTACCGGATGGGCTGCGTGGCGAGAAAAAAGTAGACTTGATGACGCTGGCAACCGGCGCGGTCTCCAACTCAACGCATCCCTTCTCCGATATTCGTGAAATTACAGAATTGGCTGCGGAAGATCGCCGACGGGGCAACACCGGCGCGGATGATTACGCACAGTCCAATATCCCGACCGCATGGTGAGTTTATCAGGGTAAATCAATATGGCTTTGCCGCTAATTCTATTCGTTGGTGGCCTCATTATCATCGCGTGGATTTGGCTATGGTCGCGGCAAAAACGCGATGTGAGCAGCGTGGTCGATATGGAACAGGCGCTGCAAGAGGTGTCCGTTGTTTCTAATGGGGATGCAGTACTCGTCTCCCGCGAACATGGGCAGTTAATTTATGCCAATGAACCGGCGCGGCGCTGGTTAGGGATGAACGGCGGGTCGCCCCACTTAGAGACGGTAGCACTGCTGGCAGACCCCACCGACAGCTTTTTAGAGTTGTTCGCTGGGGAAGGACAGGCCTCTTTTCAGTTTGGCAAGCGTTGGGTAGAAGCTTCATCGCATTACATTCCGTCTGGTGGCGAAACCCGTACCGTCGTTGTCATGCGCGAATTAACCGCCAACATCAACCATCCAGAATCGCTCGATTTGAACCAGGCGATAGAACTGGTGAATGTGATTGGCGAAACCGTTAATGCCAGTATGGGTGTGGAACAGGTTTTACAAACCCTGTTGACCATTATCACACGCGCTATCCCCTTTGATGCGGGTGAAATTTGTTTGTGGAATGCTGAAGAGCGTGTCCTCTACCAACGCGGTTGGGTGGGGGATGCGATGTATTTGATTGCGCTGGCGGAAGCGGGCGGCAAATATGGGATGGACGAAGGAATCAGCGGGTGGATGGCGCATCATCGCAAGCCGGTGCTTATGAATGATCGCCGTGATCCAACCGCGATCCAGCCCAAATTGGTGGATAACCCCTATCAAAGTTTTGTCGCGGTGCCGTTATCGCTGGGTGATCGTTTTTTAGGCACTATTGAACTTGCCAGCTTGCAACCGAATATGTACGTACAGCGTGATCTAGCGCTTTTACAGGCGGTCAGTAAACCGATTGCGGTAGCGATCTACAATGCCGAAATCTATGCCGATCAAGTGCGGCGTGTCGATGATCTGGCGAGTTTACAGCAGATCAGCGTCGATCAGGATGGCGAGGAAGACGCAGCGGGGATTTATGCCGCGCTCAATAAGCGTATCGCCGCGCTGTTGAACGCCGATATGTGCGGTGTGTTTTTATATGATGCGGATCGCAGAGGATTAACGCCAGAAATCCCATTTTTTGGCTTGCCGGATGCGCTCATGCGGACAGTTTTTATCCCGTTGCCGCCGGAAAGCCCGCAGCGTGACATTTGGGAACGCCAGCAAGCGTGGGTGTCCAACGATGTGGAAGATGAACCGCTGGTGGAAGCACTCGGTTTACGCCCCGTTGTGGGCGTTTCTGGTATCCACAATACCGCTTGGCTGCCGCTGCAAGTGAGTGGGAGGCGTATCGGGGTTATCGCCGTCAGCAACAAACGGACTGAGGGTGGTTTTACGCCGCGTGATATTCAGAATTTGATTGTCCTCGCTGCACAGGCTTCGATTGTGGTCGAAAATATTCGCTTGTTCCAACGTGAACGGCGCATTGATACCGAGTTGGCGGGTTTGCAAGAAATCACCCACGCCATCGGTGCGTTGAGTCATGAAGGCGAGTTTTATTCCGAGATCACCGAGCGAATCGCCCGTTTGATGGAAATCAATATGTGCGGCATTTTGCTTTATGATGACCGGACGAAGCGACTCGTAAGCAAGCTGCCTTTCTATGGCATCCCGAATCATCTTGTGTCCGATTACAGCATCAGCGTGTCTTCGGGTACGGTGATGAACGAACTTTGGGAAAATGATGAATTTTGGTTCAGCAACCGCGTCAAGGCGGAAGCACTGGTCTATGAAGCTGAACTCGATGGGCTGGCGGAAAAGATTGGTGTAGAAAAAACACTGTTTTCGGTACTCGCAGCAAGTGGTCGGCGTTTGGGCGTGGTGCAGGTCTCGAATAAGCGTGACGGCAGCGACTTTACCGACAGCGATGCCCGTCTCCTTTTGATTTTCGCCACACAAACCGCCGCCATCATCGAAAATGCCCGCCTGTATCGGGAAGTGCAGCGCAGTGCGGAAGAAGCGCAAGGCTTACGCCGGGTCGCGGAATTGGCTGGCGCGGTGCTGACGACTCAAGAGACATTTGGCCCCGTCTTGGCGGAAATTTCGCGCTTGATGAACAGCGAAATGGTTTATGTCAACGTGCTTGACCAACAAACTGGCAGCTTAATCACCTATCCGCGTTGGGCGCATGGGGTCGAACTGACCGAGCCGATTGTGCAGGATATTTATGCCAAAGGCTTTGAGCAGAGCGTTGCCGTATCTCATAAGCCCTATTTAGGCAACGATGTCGCCAGCGATGATCGTGTTTTACCGGGTTACAAAATCATCGCCGGGAAGATGGGCATCAAACGGGCGCTGCTGGTTCCGCTGGTGGTGGGTGATCGCACGTTGGGCGAATTAGGGGTCGCTAATCGTCAAGATGGCCTTTATGACGCGAATGATCTGTCTACATTGAAGATTATCGCGGCACAGACGGCGGCGGCGCTTGATCGTTTACTGCTCTATGAAGCGACAGGCCAAAACCTGAATCGCCGCAATATTGAGCTTGAAGCCATCAGCCGCGTCAGTAATGAATTGGCGCAGACGCTTGATCTGAATCAGATTTTGAACGTCATCCGTAAGGAGGCCAGCGCCGCGACCAGCGCGGATGGCAGCACGGTTGCGCTGCTGCTGCCGCAAAGCGAATGGCGGGTGGAAGGTGTACCGCAGATTGAAAAGCGTTTGGGGCAAATTCCCGGCACAGACTTTGGTTTAGCTGAAATCGAGTTGGAAGCGGCCTCCCGTTCCACTGATACCGTGCTGATTACCGATTACGATTTCAGCACCTTAAAGCCGCCGCTTTCGACTATTCGCTCGGCGATTGCTGCGCCAATTGTGTATGTCGATCAAGTTGTTGGTGTGATTCACCTCTATCATCAGGATGCCAATCGCTTTGATGACCGCGCCGCTGCTTTCTTGACGACGTTAGCGAGTAAAGCTGCACTTGGTTATGGCGCATCCATTCGTTATCTTGACCAGCTTGAACGCAGTGAACGGCAGCGCCGCCGTTTGGAGCAGTTGAACCGTATTTTTGAAATTAGCCACATGGTCAGCAGTACCGACCCTGAAGAAATTCTGGAAGCAATTGCCTACAGCGTTCAGGTCAGCGTGGGTTACGACTCGGTTGTAATGACGATGGTGGATGAGGAAACGGGCTTGCTGCGGCGCGTGGCACAAGCGGGTCTGCCAGTTGAAGTGTTCGAGAAAACGAGATCGAGTGTGATGGCGCTCGATAAGCTGGAACTGCTGCTGCATGAAGAGTATCGCATGAGCGAATCGTATTTCTTCCCAGTGGAAGAGGTCGGCAACTGGTATGTTGAAAATGTCGGGTCGCTAAGTACGGCCTTCGATGGCAACCGCACGATTGAATTCACAGGTAAGCATGGCTGGAAAGACGGCGATATGCTGCTAGTGACGCTGCGCGGCGCGACGGGCAGCATCCTCGGCCTGATGAGTTTGGATCGTCCTCATGATAACCGCCGTCCAGATCGGCAGACAGTGGAAGTGCTGGAAATTTTCGCGCATCAAGCCGCCACCACTATCGAGAATATCCGCCTTTATCAAGCCAGCGTCCGCAATGCCGAACAAGAGACGCGGCTGAACGAAGTCGTGGAAAGCATTTCCCGCACACTCGATACATTTGAGATTATCGATACAGCGGCGCGAGGTGCGCTGCGTTTAATTCCGTATACGCGCATGACGGCAGTGCTGCTGGATGCCCAAGAACAAGGGTTTGAACTTTTCCGTGTCCAAGTCAAAGACGGCGAAGTCGCCGCTATTACCAAAGATCGTCGTCCCTCCTTGGGGGAAACCGCGCTCAACCGCACCTATGTAGATGGGAAAGATCATCTTTATCGCACGGGCGAACCCGCGATTGAAGCCTACGAGGATTTGCAATCGTGGCACAAGCAGGGCGAAAGAATCAGCCTAATTTTGCCGCTACAAACGGGCGGTGAAATTTTGGGGGCGCTGCATGTAGGCGGCGAGGCGGCTTCATTGATTGAAGTTCGTCCACTAATGAAGCGTCTGGCGCAGTTGATCGCCAGCGCTATCCAGAATGCGCGTTTGTTTAACCGCGCTGTCAACTTGCAAATTGAAAATGAAGCGGTGGTCGAGTCCATTCAGCAGGGCATCGTCGTGTTGGATAGCTCCGGGCGTATTCGTTCCGCCAATGAATTTATGTACCATCGCTATGGTTGGGATGAAGATGCCGCTATCGGGCAGGACTTGTTCGCTTACGATCCCTCCCTTGCAACCATCATCGGGGATGACTTGCGTACAGCTTTAACCGAAGGCACCCCGCGTGAACGGAACAATGAACGCATCGGCGTGGAAGTGTGGAACTTCTATACCTATCCGCTGCGCTCCGGTGAGGTCATTCGCGGTGTGGTGCTTCTGGTCGAAGATATGACAGACCGCGCTCAACTAGAGCAGGATATTGAAGTCCGCGCCAAGCAGCTAGAAGCACTGACGCAGGTATCCACCCACATTACCGCCTCGCTGGAACGCAGCGAAGTGGTATCGCTGGCGATGTCTGAGATGGAACAACTGCTCGGTTATGATGCCATGACGTTATGGCGGCGCAACGGCTCTTATATGGTGCTGGAAGGGCGCGGCAATAAAAACGGCCTCGCCATGCTCGATCTGAACGCAATCGGCAGCGATGAAGAAATTCGTGTGCGCTTTAGCGATTATGAGCAGGCGCGGCAAGTAGTAGAAACACAGCGTGTCGTCGCTTATGGCAGCGTAGCCCAATTTGAGAATGAACTGCCCGGTCATGAAAACGCCGAAAGCTGGTTAGGTGTGCCGCTGGTGAGCCAAGGGCATGTCGTAGGGATGATTGTGCTGACGAGCAGCCGGCCCAATAGCTACGGCAGCAAATCTGACCAGAACATCGCGTTTGCGTTTGCCAGCCAAGTGGCGATTGCCTTAGCGAATGCCGATCTGTTTGAGCAGACATTTGATCGCACCAACGAACTTGGTACGCTGTTAGAGGCAGCGCAGGCCACCTCCCTTACACAAGACTTGGACTCGGTGTTCCGCACCGTCGTGGAATTGATGTTTGGTGCGCTCGATATGGATGACTGCGCCATCATGTTGTGGGATGAAGTCGATAATCAGCTTGAAGTGCAGGTCGATATGAATCGCTACGGCGATGCAGATCGCATTACGCCGAAGGGAACACGCTACGACCTTAAGAAATATCCGGCGAAATTGCGAGCATTGCGTGAGCGTGATGTCGTCGTCGTAACGACAGACGATGTGGATAGCCCTTATCCCAATGAACAGCAAGAACTGATGACGAATGGTGATGCCGCTCGTATGCTGGTGCCGTTGGTCGTGCGCGAACAAACCATTGGGCTAATTCAGCTTGAGCAGAAATCCGCCGAAAAGCTGATGACTCAGCAGAAAGTCCGCTTGGCGAGGGCGCTCGGCGCACAAGTGGCAGTAGCGATTGAAAATGCCCGTCTCTCGGCAGAGATGAGTTCGCAGTTTAGCGAATTGATGATTATCAATGACCTCAGTCGCTCGATTTCCAGCACCCTCCAACTGGAGGATATGATCGAAATTGTGGCGAATCAAGTGCCTTCGGTGACGGACTCGAATGAACTCTATCTGGCACTTTATGACGAAAAGACCGAAGAAATCACCTTCCCGCTGGCGATCAACAACGGGGTGCGCTATAGCATTGCGTCGCGTAAGCTGAATACCGATGAAGTCTCCTTTGTCATCCGGCGGCAGCGTCCGCTGAGTTTGGGGGCGGATTATTATTCGCCGGACGAACTTCGCAAGAGTTTGGGGATCACTAACAATGAGGGTGATGCCAAGAGTTATATGGGGCATCCGATTCTCTCCGGCGGTAAGGTGCTGGGTGTCCTCGCGCTGCGCGATACCCAACGCACCCATGCCTTCACCGTGAATGACCAACGTATTTTGGAGACGGTCAGTTCGCAGCTTGGGGCGGCGATCCAAAATGCACGCTTGTTCGGTCAGATCACAAATTTCGCAGATGATCTGAATCGGCAGGTGGCGGAACGCACCCATGCGCTGGAATTGCAGAGCCAGGAACTCGAAGAAGAACGCGATCAACTGGATACGCTCTATCAAATTACGTCAGAATTGGCGCGATCTTTGGATATTGATCGCCTGCTCAACCGCGCTTTAGGCATGGTCAGCAAGGCTGTAAGCGCCCAAGACGGCGCGATTGTCATCATCGACCAGATCAACGACCAGCTTTATACCCGTGCGATGCTGAATCCGAATTCGATTGTGATGATCGAAGAGGGTCAGCGAGCCTTCCATCCAGCCGAAGTGTTGGCGCATCATTTGATCGAACAAGATGAAAACGTTATCGTCGAAAATGATCTACAAAATGCGCCTTATTGGGATAAAACCTTGGCAGGCGCGGAAGAATGGCGGAGTGCGCTGGCGGTGCTGCTGCAAACCAATGAAGACCCCATCGGTGTGATGGTGCTGTTCAGCCAAGAGAAAGATGTCTTCGGCGATTCGCAACTGCGCTTAATGGAAGCTGCCGCGAATCAAGTCGCCTCATCGTTTAACAACGCCGATTTGTACCATCTGATTAAAGATCAAGCCGAGCGCTTGGGGTCGTTCCTGAAGGCTGAACAAGAAGAAGCTGAAAAGAATACCGCTATTCTGGAAAGCATCGCAGACGGCGTAATTTTGGCGGATGCAGAAGGGCAAATTATCATCTTTAACCCGGCGGCGGAGCATATTCTTGGCATCCCGCGTGAAGATGCGCTGGCGCGTTCTATGATGGAGCTGATTGCCTCTTATGGCGGTACGGCGCTTAATTGGGCGCAAGCAATTGGAGACAGCATCGCCCATCACGATACCGACCTGCTCACCCAATCGTTTGAATATCGAGAAGAACGGCTTTCATTAGGCAGCAAAGTTCTGAACGTTGAGCTTTCGCCCCTGTATACGGCGGATAAGTTCTTAGGGACGGTTTCGGTCTTCCGCGACATCACCCGTGATGTTGAGCTTGACCGCAGCAAGAGCCAATTTATCTCTAACGTGTCGCATGAATTCCGTACCCCTCTGACCCCGATTAAGGGTTATACCGATTTGCTGTTAATGGGCGCGGCAGGCGAAGTGAGCGATGGGCAAAAGCGCATCCTGACGACAATTAAGGAAAATGTCGAGCGTCTGACGGTTTTAGTCGAGGATGTGTTGAATATCTCACAGATTGATTCCGGTAAAGACCGCTTGAAGGTCGAACCTGTGAATCTCAATGAAGTTGTAGACAGCGCCATTTCCACCATTCGCGGGCGGCAGCAGCATCAGCGTAAGAGCCTCAAGATCAGCTTTAACCCCGCGCCAGGCTTAGAACCCATTCAGGCTGATCGGGAAAAAGTCACGCGCATGGTGGCTAACCTGATTGATAACGCCTTTAACTACACCTTACCGGGTGGTACTATTGAAGTGGATATTGAGCCGGAATTAGAACGGAAACGCGTCCTGATTATCGTGAAAGATTCTGGCGTGGGTATTCCCGAAGAATTTCGCGATAACATTTGGAATCGCTTTGAACGACACGATCAAACAGCCCTAGCGCTCGAAGTTGCCGGCACAGGTTTGGGGCTGCCCATCGTCAAAGAATTGGTGGAAATGCACGGCGGTAAAGTGTGGTTCGAGTCGGAAGTGAACGTCGGCACGACCTTCACGATTGACCTCCCGACCACTCAGCCGGATTATCTCAGCAGCCGTGTCAGTGCTGCGGCAAGCTCAACCTAAGACCTAATAGGGGATTTTATGGCAAACATTCTGGTCGCGGAAGATGAGCGCGACATCCGAGAACTCATTAACTTTACCTTGTCCTTTGCTGGGCATAAAGTGACGCAGGCTGCTAATGGGGCAGAGGCGGTGGAATTGGCGCAGCAGCATGTCCCCGATCTGATTATGATGGACGTGCGGATGCCGAAGATGACGGGCTATGAAGCTTGCCGCCAAATGAAAATGATCGACAGCCTAAAGGATGTCCCGGTGGTTTTTCTCTCAGCTAAGGGGCAAGAGGACGAAGTACAAACCGGAATCGAAGCGGGGGCAGTTGCTTATATCTTAAAGCCCTTCGCCCCGGATGAACTTACCCGGCGCATCACAGAAATTTTGCAGCAAATTGGGGTTGGTTGATGATATGAAGGGTTGTAGGGGCAGAGAATTATACCTACCCCTACAATGTGCGATTACTTTGACGAGATTGGGTAGTGTATGAGCGCCATTACAGTCGGCGGGGATTTGGTTCATTATGAAGTCTTAGGGCGTGGACGACCCGTCATCCTGATTCATGGATGGCTCGGCTCGTGGCGTTACTGGATTCCAGCGATGCGCCAGTTACAACTGAAATACCGGGTTTATGCGGTTGATTTATTTGGCTTTGGCGATTCCGGCAAGAATCCAGATAAATACAGCATCAGCCAGCAGGTGGTCTTACTTGATGATTTTATGCGAGCGTTGGCGATCCCGAAAGCGGCGATGATCGGGCATGGGCTTGGCGCACAGGTGATTATGCAGTTCGCTAGCCAAAATCAAGAAAAAGTGGCACGGATGATGATTACGGGTGCGCCCCTGTTCGACCCCGGCGACCTCGCCACCCGTCCCATGCCGGGGCGACGTATTCCGCTGACTTCCAGCAATGACCCCAATCCGCTGGCGACGACACGCAAAATGATCGAAGCGGCAGAAAAAGCCGCTGCCAGCGAACCTTTTTCCAGCCATAACGCCGAGACGGTGTTGCGCCGTCCGAAGGAAATGGATGCCTTGCTCACGGCTAAATCAACTGCTGATCCAACTGTGCCTAGCAGCGGCAATCAAACAGTGACTGACCCCTCTAAAATGATTGACCGCGATAGACTGCGCGAGGCAGCCCTAGAAGCGGCTTTGGCACGAGGCGAGGCGGCGGTTGCAAGGGAAGAAAGCCGTTCAGTGATGCCTTCTAAAGAGGTGGCCTTTAACCCGCTTCGTGATGCGTTGGCGGGCTACAGCGTGGACGCGCTCTTGGCGAAATGCTTCCGCCGTTCTGAAGCGGAATATGAAAAACTCCAAGCGGATACCGCCAAGATGGATGATGTCGTTTTGCGCCGCGCCACGCTCAACTTCGACGCGGGGAAACTGCTGGAAACGATGCGGATGCTGACGATGCCGCTGGTGATCTTGCATGGGATGGATGACCAACTTATTCAGTCGCCGACGGATGAAGTCTGGCAATATCTGACGCAAGAGCGTGAAAATCTAGTGCTGCCGATTCCACTGCCGGGAGTGCGTCATTTTCCGATGCTGGAATACGAGCCGTTCATGCGTCTAGTGAATGATTTCCTCGAAGTCCCGGAGATTAGCAAGATTGAAGTGAAAGAACGCTGGCGGCGGCGGACGCGCTAATTTTTATGCGGGCATTAATTTTCGCAAACGGTGATCGCAACGACGGCATCATGGTGCGGCGAGCGCTGGAGATAGCGCATGAACCAACCTTTATTGTGGCGGCAGATGGGGGAGCGCAAGTGGCGCGCTCTTTTGGTTTACGGGTCGATGTCGTCGTTGGCGATATGGACTCGCTTCCTCACGCTGAGGTGGAACGATTAATCACGGCGGGAACCGAAATTGTGCGCCATCCACCCGAAAAAGATGCGACTGATCTTGAATTGGCGCTTCTCTTGGTAACAGAACGGGGCGCGGATTGGATTCGCATTATCGGCGGCATCGGGGATCGAATCGACCAGACCCTCGCCAATATTTATCTCTTGGCGCTGCCGATCTTAGAAAGGCGCGATGTGCGCCTTGTGGCGGGGGCGCAGGAAATGCGCTTGCTTAAGCCAGGTGAGCATCGCTTGGATGGCACGGCAGGCGATACCATTTCGCTGATTCCAGTCGGCGGCGCAGTAGAAGGCATTCGCACGACCAACCTCTATTATCCACTCAAAGATGAAACGCTTGATTTTGGCCCCGCACGCGGAATCAGCAACGTGATGGAAAACGCGCAGGCGCAGGTGACTTTCCGCACTGGTTCACTGCTGATGGTGCATACCATCGGGCGAGCATGAGAAGTTTGATAGTGTTGGTTGAACCATAAATTTGCGACTTAAATAAAATTCGGTTCTATAACTTAGCTCAAGATAATTTAAATGACTGAATCATGATTCAACAGGCCGAAATTAGGGAGTGGCTATTTGGGTGAGTAGGGAAGCAGCGATGTGTGCTTCCTCCCGGAGCGACACATAGGTCGCTCCCTACGTACCCATTTCTTTAGCCACTCCCCGAATTACCTTAAAATTGGCGATGATGCTGGAAGATTTAGAAGCATTGGCGCGGCGGCGCGGTTTTTAACGGATTGATGCTTATGTCACTTGATTGATTGAACAAGATGATGAAGCCATCTGGGATGAGCAGTTCGCAAAATCTCAAGATGTCCTTAAGCGTTTGGCAGACCAAGCAATGCGGGAACATGCTGTTGGCGAAACCGAAGATTTGAACTTAGGACTTTCGCTTACCTCACCCCCCGGACCCCTCTCCAATACTTGGAGAGGGGGAGAAAAATGCATCTTGAAGTCCCCTCTCCATGCAATGGGGAGGGGATTTAGGGGTGGGGTAAATGCGTGAGCGAAAGTCCTAGGACCCTGATAACGATTCTGATGCACCGTGAAATCAAAAATTACGAAGGAGTTTCGGAATTTACTTCGTGATTTGCCCCCTCATACGCGACGACAGGCTTATGAGGTATATCGACTGTTTAAGTCTGACCTCTATCACCCAGGCCTACATTTCAAGCGTGTTAATGAAAAAAAGTTGCTTTAGTCTGTTCGGATTTCGCTGAATTATCGCGCATTAGGAATACGTGACCCCAAAATCATATTGTGTGGTTTTGGATTGGCAAGCATGATGAATATGATGACCAACTTTAAGATAATAATCTCTCTATGATATACTATTTTAGATCATGTATAATCTTCAATATAGCACTTTTGTTCATGAAGGCTTGAATGACGATAACGTTGCCCGCTAAACCAACTTTAGAGGAATTTATTCAGACATGTACCCCACTGGCGATTATTGAACCATTGGAGGAAAGTATACGACTGCGCGTTGCAGACATCACCGCAGCTTTACTTCGTTTCAAATATGATACTAGCGAGAATGCCGAAAATAATCTAATACGTTTTTTGAGAGCTGATGAAAACTTTCTAGGGATTATTCTGGCATTGTCCAACCTATCCCAAGAAAAATTTCTGCGAATACTAAGTGCTGAACGTTTTGCAAAAGGTGATTTTAGTAGTGAGTGGGGCATCAATGCTATTCATGCCAAGCTCAGAAATGAACCTGAGTTTGCTGAAAGAATTGCAAAATTGTTTCTGGATGGACGCAACAGCCCTTTACTGGTGAATCACATCGCAGGATTTTACCTTGACGATCTTAGTTTACCTGAAGATTGGCCTATGAGTATTGTGGATACTAAAATTATCCAAAAACTTATCCGCCGCAAATTGGGTGGCGAATATACAGACAAAAAAGGCGATGCTGTTGAAGGCATTATTCGCTACGAATTAGATGTCATTTTATCTAAATATGGGTTAGGGCATGAAAAAGGTCAAGTGCAGCGTGGTATTGATAAAGAAATCGACCATGCTATTCCTTCTTTGACGGACCCTTATGTGATGATAATGACTTCCTACATGGAAACGACTTCAAGCAATCAAACAACACGAGCGAATGAGCAAAGTGAAATGTTTGGTATCGTTCAGCGAGAAAATCGGCGTTACAACACAAAACGTGTTTTCGTCAATTTTGTCGATGGCGCGGGCTGGTTGGCTCGACGTTCTGATTTAAGAAAATTACATGCAGGCTGTGATTATATTATTAATCTGAATACATTAGACCAATTGGAAGCGATTATTTGTAAGGTTGTACCAGAAAGTTATTTCACAAAACTTCCTAGACCAGAAGTGCAAGGATAAACTATGTTAGAAGTTGATCGTATTATTACTGGGGACTGCCTGGTTGGGTTGTCTTATATCCCCGATAACAGCGTGGATGTTTGCTTTGCCGACCCGCCTTTCAATCTCGATAAGAAATACAATACCTATGATGATCGCCTAGCTTTAGATGAATACTTAGCATGGTGTGACCACTGGTTGTTGGAACTGGTGCGTGTTACCAAGCCGACTGGCTCTATCCTTGTGCATAACATCCCTAAATGGCTAACCTATTATGCCGCGACATTAAATAAACACACCCATTTTCGTCATTGGATTTCGTGGGATGCGATGAGCGCTCCGTTGGGCAAAACGCTGCTGCCCGCTCATTATGGCATCCTCTTTTACAGCAAAGAAGCCAAAGGGACGAAATTCCACGAAATCCGTGCGCCCCATAAAAAATGTCGGGTTTGCGACGCTTATCTGAAAGATTATGGCGGCAAAAAAGATCAGATGCACCCCTTTGGCTATTTGGTCAGCGATGTATGGACTGATATTTACCGGATTCGCCATAATAAACGGCGCGATCCCCATCCCTGCCAACTACCTATCCATCTCCTAGAACGTCTCATCCTCATGACGACGGATGTGGGCGATGTCGTGTTGGATCCCTTCCTCGGCACTGGAACGAGCGCGATTGCCGCCAAAAATTTGCAGCGTCATTATATTGGCCTTGAGATTGACCCACATTATGCGGAAATTGCTGCTCAGAAATTAGCCGCGATCACCACACCTACAACTTATCAGGGCTATCCAGTGTCCATGTATCTCAATAAGATTCAGAGCATTCGTGATCGAGATGCAGCGGAACTCTTCCCCAAGCAGCTTACTTCAACCGAAAAGAAGCGCCGCAAAACCGAAAACGCAAAAATAACGGAAGCAGTTCAGCAGTTGGATTTGCCCTCAATGTTGGCGGGTGATTAGCCGTAACTTATTTTGGCGTTCAATCTTATCTCCGTTATAATCCAATCAAATTAAGATTAGATTTTGTTGCGGAGAAACCATTATGGCTGTCGCGGAAAGACCCCTTACGTCTGTCACCGAAAAAATAGAGGTGACAAATCCCGTCACTGGAGCCGTCATCGGCGCGATTCACAAATCCACCCGTGAGGAAGTACGGGCTGCTGTCGAGCGTGCGCGTAAAGCACAGCAAGGATGGGCGGCGATGAGCGTAAAAGAACGCGGCGCACTCATCCGGCGTTGGGGCGATCTTTTATGGGAAGATCAGCGTAACGCGATGAAGATCATCCGCGACGAAAGCGGCAAAAATGACACCGGCGCGTATGCCGAAATTATCTTTATCGACAACTATGTGAATTATTATGTCCAACACGCCCCCCGACTACTCGCGCCGAAACGCCGTCCACCCGCCTTTCCGCTGATTCAATGGGCAAAAGTCTATTACAAACCTTGGGGCGTGGTCGGGATGATTACGCCTTGGAATTACCCCCTCGGCCTCTCATTGTGCGATGCGATTCCGGCGCTCATCGCAGGGAACGCCGTCGTCTTTAAACCGAGCGAAATTACGCCGTTTAGCACCCTTTACGCGATTGATCTGATGCACAAAGCCGGGATCCCGCGTGATGTGGTGCAGGTCGTCACAGGTGATGGCAGCACCGGCGCGGCCTTAGTCGATCTTGTGGATTATGTCGGCTTTACAGGCAGCACCGCCGTTGGGCGTAAAGTGGCGGTAAACGCTGCCGAGCGCTTAATTCCCTACAGTCTCGAACTCGGCGGAAAAGATGCCATGATCGTGCTGCAAGACGCGAATGTTGATCTTGCTGCCAGCGGTGTTTTTATCGGCGGGACGGAAAACGCCGGACAAATGTGCATCAGTGTCGAGCGCGTCTATGTGGAAGACCCGATTTATGATCGCTTTGTGGAGCGTGTGCGCCATTTCGCCGGACAAGTCAACATCGGTTCGGGCGATGGCTATGATGTCCACGTCGGCAGCCTGACGAATGAGCGCGAGATGCTGCGTGTAGAACGCCATATTCAGGATGCGGTAGACAAAGGCGCACAACTGCTCTCTGGCGGAAAACGCCGCCCCGATTTGGGGCCGTTATTCTTCGAGCCTGCGGTGCTGGTGAATGTCGATCACAGCATGGACGTGATGCGTGAGGAGACATTTGGCCCCATCATCCCGATTATGAAGGTCAAAGATGCCGACGAAGCGATCCGCATGGCGAATGACAGCGAGTATGGACTTTCCGGCTCGATCTTCACCCGCGATTTGAAGCGCGGCGAACAACTTGCCACACGCATCGACACGGGCGACATCGGGGTCAATCGGGCGGCGGCAGTGGCGGCTTCGCCGAAACTCCCCTGGGGCGGACAGAAAAACAGCGGAGTCGGGCGGCGCGGCGGACCCGAGGGTCTACTGCGTTTTGTCTCCACACAGTCGGTATTGGTTGACCGTCAGATCGGCACGAAGCCCGCGCTGGCCTTGCTTGACCCGCTGACACTCAATTTCCTCAAGCTGATGCGTACCGTCCGCCGTGTGCTGCCGTTTGCTTAAATATGCGACAAACAGACTCATCCAAACGAGGGCGCGGGCGACTGCGCTTTTTTGTTACCCAACGTAGGGCAAGCGTCAGGTTAAAAAGCCAATTTCGTGTATAAATAGATAGCAGAGTATATTTTAGGAGCAGGTTATGAGCTGCACTTGGAGTCATTTGGACGATTTTTCGCAAGGTAAAGGCAGTTGGGTACAAACTTTAGGTACGTTCACAGCGCAGGGATTTCGAACTAGCGATTTCAAACCTTCGTCCTGCTGTATCGTGGGATACGCATTCATTACTCGTTTCCCATCCCTATCCGATTAACAAAGATTAAAATTGCATACACTGTATCAAGGGGGAACGCAGGCTGTAATCCACCAAGCAGAGGCAGTCGCGTGTTTGATAATGTGAATGGGGTTTTTCAGAATGTAACATTTCCGGCACAGACGAACTTCATACATTCTTGGTCTGGAAACTATCTTTTGAGTTATTTGGGTATTGAGGCAATGACCTCATCAACGGGCAGCCAAGGAAGTCTAAATGGCAGTATCGTTTTGAGAAGTGTTGCACTCGAGGGAATAGATGACAATCCTTACGCCTATCCGATTATCACCCACCCAGATCAAGACGATTGTCGGCAACAGCTTCGACGGACGTTACCTGACAGTTGCGCGACTTCAAGCGATTCAATCCGCCTTGGCAACAGCAGCTTGCGCCTCCACCGATTTCGACTGTCTTTTCACTGTCGCCGCCGCCTACCCCGAAATCGAGGAAGCGCTCCACAAACGCAAATTGGATGAGACATTCATCGCCATCCGCAGCGCTTTGCAGGCCGCACCCAGCACATATCCCCAAACGGAATTTAATAGCTATAAAACTGCTGTACAAAGTGCCTTCGGCGTGACCTTTACGCAGGAGCAAGATGCCCAAGTCTGGGGCGAACCGGAGCGCGGCGGGGTCGCGCTGCACTTCGCCCGATTAGGCTTAGAAGCCGTCGCCGATGCCTTCAAGCGCTGGACAACGGTAGAGGCAGCATTGCAATGTTATCGTGTCGATAAATTCAAACTGTTCCGGCGGATTTTTGGCATTTTCAGCATCACGAATGTGGCTACAGTAAATCCAAACGCAGTTGCAGAGGTCATCGCGCCTAATCTGGTTGTTTATCGAAACTCTGCAACGACCCAATGGGTCATGACACCCAATAATCTAGCGCATGAACTTGGTCACAAATTGGATGGACGGGCCGGCTTTGGGATAAAGAAGCTTGGCAGTTTGGAATTTGCAATTTTTAGCGCTGGTGATGCCTTACACAATGGTTTCAGTCGGGCGGGTATGGCGGAGGGACGATCCTATCTTCGAAATCGTTTCTTGGAGCATGGAGCCATTATCGAGGGTAGCAACGATTTAGCTCTTTATAGTCCCTTAACTAGTCCGGTTGAAACTGACTCCGAATATACCGAGTTTGTGGCGGGTCGTTATCTGTTCAATGATATTGCCCAAAATCGTTTCAGTGTATGGCGAAGTGCAGTTTACATGCCTTGGGCAGGGAATAATGCCCGAATCGATACATTAGTAATTAATGAAACTGCCGATAAAACGGAAACTGCCGCCGATGCGTTTCTCAATTGGGTACGTGATGGTGAAAATAATGGCTATGCGCGAAAAGCGTTTTTCAACAAACCTGATACTGACGAAACTCAGGCTCAGGCTTGGCGAACCTTTTTTGCAGATAACATTGGAGCATTTTTACGCAATGCTACAATCTATACTAAAGGCATGAGCATACACTACATTGAGAACGGTCTAATTCGTGCAACACAAACCGCACCGCGAAATTTTATGCAGAGCCTTGTCGAAGGCGAACTCAAATGGCCGAATGCAAGGCTTATCCCTAATGAAAACAACGATGGCGCACTCATTGGTGCTATTAATCCAGAAGTTCCCGGCAATCGTACTGCTTCAAAAATTTATGGCTGGTGGGAAGGGGCGGGTTCAACTTATCGTTGGTTGCTCGTTGACGGGTCAAATGAGGATGGTCAACAACTCGTATGGATTGTTGATTCAGGTTTAGCAGTAGAAACAGGGGATCTTGTTGATGCACCACCACCGACAGGCAACCGTATCCTTGATTACGAGCCAATAAATCCGCAGAGAATGTTTTCTAAGGGGGACATCTGTACTATTCTTGGTTTGTTAATGTTGGATTGTGATATTTAGAGTCTTTAGAGACTAAGGTGTTAGTCATATTTTTCTATAAGGGCGATTTGTGATCGCCCTAGAAATTCTATAAGCTATATAATCCTAAGTGTTTTAATAACCTATAGAAAGGGTGAGATAAGTTATGTATTTAAACATCTTTATAACCTTATTGATGTCTTACTTGTTAATAATTGATTTCAACAGTATTCAACCTGAAGTTACAGAGACTTTTACGGATTTAATGCCAATTACGTCCGAAAATACATTTGAGATAACTGAATTACTGGTTATTAATGAGGAAAATTTAAGCATTAATCAGGCCGTTTTTAATGCTGATACAACGTTAATCGCATATCGAACTGAAGAATCCTTAACAATGTGGGATATAAATAATCAGATTGTAAAGTGGCGACTACCACCTGACTTTAGACCTTTTGAATTTAGCTTAGATGGCCTGTTATTGTTAACTTCAACCGACGATTCAATAAGTTTGTTGAGTACTGAAACTGGTAATGAAGTTATCACCTTCCTTTCACCTAATGAACCCTTGATTCAAGGAATTACAGATGCAGCGTTTGCGAGGAATGGAAACGAAGTGGTACTAGTATATCGTGGAGAGGGGGCAGGGTTAGTGCGCTGGCAAGTTGATAGTAATGAATTTATTTCAGCTTATACCTATGAACTTGATTGGTCAGACCCGCCCGATTATTCAATATTAAGTTTAGATGGCAACATCAATGCCATTATGCCGAATGGTCAGACTGTCGAATTGCGTAATACTGTACGTGGTGATATTCAAAATAGACTACAAGTTGACCGGGAACTTAGCCTTGATGATGAAGCTACCAACTATAGGATAGTCCTGCTCGCACTCTCGTATGATAATCAAAAATTGCTGTTAAATAGATTAGTTGATGGTTCACCACAAGCTAGTTCAATTGCTGTATTAAGCTCATCGGGAGAAATCATTACCGAAATCTCACAAGATCATGGATTAGTTATTATCGGCACTTTCAGCCCAAATGGAGAATTAATCGCATTGGGCAATCGAGAGAATGGCGAAATCTATATCTGGAACAGCGAGACAGGCGAAGAACTGGCAGTGCTAACGGGACATACCGAATGGATTACCAGTCTCTCATTCAATGCGGACGGGACACTATTGATGTCCTCCAGTACGGACGGCACGGTGCGGCTGTGGGGGGTTCCGGCAGGCGAATGAGCGATAAAGCGCTAAGGGGCATTTCCGTCCGGCGCAGGATGCCCTATCTTACCCAAAGTGCCTTCGGCGTGACATTTACACAGGAAAGCGGCGCTCAAGTCTGGGGCGAACCAGAGCGCGGCGGGATTGCGCTGCACTTTGCCCGATTAGGCTTAGAAGCCGTCGCTGATGCGTTTGAGCGCTGGACGACACCGGAGGCAAATCAACAATGCTATAGGGTCGATAAATTCAAACTGTTCCGGCGAGTGTTTGGCATTTTCAACATCACGAATGTGGCTACGGAAAATCCAAACGCAGTTGCGGAGGTCATCGCGCCTAATCTAGTTGTTTATAGAAATTCTGCAACGATACAATGGGTCATGACACCCAATAATCTGGCGCATGAACTTGGTCATAAACTGGATGGACGAGCGGGTTTTGGAATTAAGAAGCTCGGCAGTCTGCAAGCTACGTTAGATGATACGAGCAAAGGCGGTGGTAACAGCTTGCACATTAGCTACAGTCGACAGGGCATGGCAGAAGGACGCGACTATCTTCGCAAACGCGCTCATGAGCAGGGAAAAATATCGGATGGCGGTGATACAGCAACTTATAGCCCTTTGGTGGTAGAGGGCGTGTCCAGACTCCCTATCTCAATTGATCCTGAATACGCTGAGTTTGTACCGGGGCGTTATCTTTTTTTTGATGTGGCTCAAAATCGATTCAGCATGTGGCGAAGTGCAGTTTACACGCCTTGGGGTGGAGAAAACGCCAGAATTGACACGCTGGTCATTAACGAGACTGCTGATCCAACCGAAACTGCAGCCGATGCCTTCCTCAACTGGGTGCGCGATGGGGAGACGAATGGCTATGCCCGAAACTCATTTTATGACGCGACGGACGAGACTAATGCTGCTTTATGGCGCACTTTCTTCAACAACAATATCGGCATGTTCCTGCGTAATGCGGTCATCTACGGAATTGGCATGGTGCAGTTTTACCAGTCAACGGGATTGATACCTCCGTCACCAATTGCCACAAGTACGAACTTTGCGACAAATTACGTGCTACGTTTGGCACCTCAAGAGCTAGATGCAACTTCTTTTGGATCTTCTAGCACTTTACCTACCACGGTAGCAATTTATGGCTGGTTAGATGCAAATGGTATCCTTGGCGATGGGGTTTCCACCTACTGGCTGCTCATTGCAAATGGGTTAAATCTCCTGCTCTGGATCGCTGCTGGCGGGATTGCACACGACGAAAACCAAGTAAAAGCTCAATTGGAAATTACTGATGGAACTGTAGCGCAATTGAATCCAGCAAGAGATTACAGTGATGTAGATATTGTCACTATTATTGGAGTGTAGCTGATGAAATTCGCACTCCTTTCCATTTCCTTAATACTTGTTTTAAGTTCGCAATCGCAAATACAGCAAACTGTAAAACTCGAAAATGTGCAGTCTATCAGCATATTGCAACAATATACTTTTGAGAATGCAACTTTCCGTGATATTTTATTTCAGCCTAACTCTGAAAGAATAGCAGTTGTGGTAAGACAGCGGGAAGATGTAAATTCACTCAACGGACAAGTAGTTTTCTTGGATATCCGAAACTTTCAACCGCTTTTACTCGCGAATAGCGAAATCTTTGCGAATACACTTGCTTTTAGTCCTGATGGAACGCTTTTCGCCGTTGGTTCTGAACAAGGAGAAATCCGTGTTTTCTCTTCTCAAACATTAGAAATGTATACGACACTTCAAGCAGGTATCGACATCGTGAATGATTTGGCGATTAGTTCAAACAATGACTATCTAGGAGCGACATTCGCAATTCCTACAATTGTGCATGAAGGCGATGTGGTCTTTCGACTATTCGCTTTATCTGATGGTCAAGAAATAGTGAGCTATTCGCGTGCGACGGATATCTATGGTGGTGGGGTAACATTCGATGAGTTAAGCGAGACAGTTTTCTTCTCTACAACAAACGTGGCAACTTCCAATGTTGTTGTACATGAGTGGGAGATTACAACAGAAAGCGAAGTGGCTATCTATGAAGGACAAGGTTCGGCTAGTCATAATCTTCTTTTAGATCCCCAAAATAAGGCGCTTTTCTACATAACCTTAGAAGGGATAGGCATGGTTTCTTTACCACTTAATGAAGACTCACATGACAGTCTGATAGGTTCAATACAAGAAGGTGAATCAATTGTGACTATAACATTGCACCCCACCGAACCGATTCTTGCCATTGGATTTCTAAAAGAGATACCCAGACCAGATGGTGGTCCCTCGACTACGAATGCAGGGATTATTCGTCTCTACAATACCCAAACAAGTGAGGAGCTAATTACGCTTGAGGTTCCAGAAGGAGCAATCACAAATTTAGCCTTTAACTCTGAGGGCACATTGTTAGCATCAGGCGGGATGGACGGCACGGTGCGGCTGTGGGGGGTTCCGGCGGGCGAATGAGCGATACAGCACTAAGGGGCATTTCCGTCCAGCGCGGGATGCCCTATCTTACCCAAAGTGCCTTCGGCGTGACATTTACACAGGAAAGCGGCGCTCAAGTCTGGGGCGAACAGGAGCGCGGCGGGATTGCGCTGCACTTTGCCCGATTAGGCTTAGAAGCCGTCGCCGATGCCTTCAAGCGCTGGACGGCTGATGAAGTTAATAACCAGAACTTATGCTACAACATCGATAAATTCAAGCTGTTCCGGCGGATAGCAGGCGGGCTGACGCTCAAAAATGTCAGCGCGTCAGCCGATAATGTTGCTATCACTGATACACCTAATCGAACCATCAGCGTGAATCGTGTCCCAGATAATACCCGCCAATGGGTCATGACTCCAAATAATCTCATCCATGAAATGGGTCATTTTATGAGCCGCTCAGCAGGGTTTGAATTTCCCAAACTTGGGAGTATCGAATTCACGCTTGATCCTGCTGTTACCTCAAACTCACCCGCCATTGGCTATACCCGCGATGGAATGGGTCCCGACTATCTGCGCCAGCAGATTATTCAGGACGACTACAGCACATTGTATTATCAACATGCGAATGTTCTCCCTGATACTACCGATCCAACGCTTGCCGTGTTCAGCAAAATTGACCTAAATGCTCCCTCTGTTGCGCCAAGTCTTTATTTGTTGCACGATTTGTTACAAGATAGATACGCTTTATGGAATTCAGCGAATAATATCTATCCATTTTACGATAATAAGCCTGCGACAAGGATTGACATCTTTGTGCATAACTGGCCTCCGGTAAGTCAGGATGATTCAACCAAACTCCGCGAAATCACCGCCGATTCGTTCTTAAACTGGGTGCGCTTCTCCTTCGAGGGAACAAAGGGGCAGGATTGGCTGAATTTCTACCAAGATGGTAATCGACGAATTGGCAAGTTCATGCGTAATGCCGTCATTTATACACTTGGGATGGTGCAGCATTATGGGTCACCTTCTCTAGCCATTATCCCACAGTCACCACTAGATAGCGGAATTTCTGTGGCTGGTAGTAATGTGCGTTTAATGCCAGACCTGGCAGGTGCATCACTTATTGGAGGAACTGACTCTCTTCCTACAACCGTTGCAATATATGGCTGGCTGAGTTTACCAGTAGGTACATCACTGCCAGACGGCTCTCAATATTGGCTTCTCCTTGCTGACCAAGCTAGTCGTTTGGTTTGGGTTGCTGAACTAGGTATTCAGCATGATCCAAGTTGGCGAACAACACAAAACGAGATTAATCCGACCCCATTGGATCCTTCACGTTCCTACACGAATACTGATTTAAATGTAATTCTAGGAGTATGAAGCATGAAAATTGCGCTGCTAATAACACTTATAGCAGGGTTGAGTTTTGGAAATGCACTTCAAAATTTGAGGGAAATCGGGGTTAACAACATTTCGCAAATCGTTGAGATTGGTCAAATTGTATACCCTGATTCCCGCATTTGGGATATGGCTTTTCAAGCAGAGAATAGCGTTTTGGTAGCCATAGTGGATTACATTTCGGGTTCACCTCCGGTACGTTACTATGATGTATCATTTGTGAACACCGAATCACTGGAAATCATGGTTAAAACGGAAGAGGTTTTACAGGCAACAGCAATAGCTTTCAGCGATGATGGATCGCTCATGGCAATCGGTGATTGGCAAGGAGAGATTGCTATTTTCGCTACGGAGGATTATCGCTTGATAGTGAGCTTTCCTCCTGTTGGTCTTGTAGTCACTAATCTTGCATTCAGCCCAGATCATTCCTTAATTGGCGCAACGTTTGGCAATCCCGTACTTTCAGGCGAAGGTGAGTACGCTTTCCAATTGTGGGCGCTCACATCTGGTGAATTAGTGTTTTCATCGCCATTTGGTGATGGTGTCTACGGCGGTGGCGTAACTTTTGATGGCACGAATGAAGGTGTCTTTTTTTCCATCACAGATCCAACCATAACCGTTGAGAACAGTGTTATACAAGCATGGAATGCCGCTACAGGGCAAGCAAATATTACCCTCTATGAGGCGCGTGCATTCAGTGACGAGCTAATCTTTGATCCGCGTACCAGCGCATTGTTTTACATGGGTGAAGAAAGTGTCCATGTTACCTATCCCTTTACCTCAGAATCTAACAGCGACATACAGTTGGGCAACCAGCAAGAAGGGGAGTACATTACCAGTATGGCACTGCATCCCAATGAACCGCTTCTTGCAATTGGATTTCAAAAAGAGACCCCTAGATTAGATGGGGGGACCTTGGCTACGAATGCAGGGATTATTCGTCTCTATAATACTCAAACAAGTGAGGAACTAATTACGCTTGACGTTCCAAAAGGAGCAATCACAAGTTTAGCCTTTGACTCAGATGGTACATTATTGGCTTCTGGTGGCAGCGACGGCACGGTCCGGCTGTGGGGGGTGCCGGCGGGCGAATGAGTGATAGAGCGTTAAGGGGCATTTCCGTCCAGCGCGGGATGCCCTCTCTTACCCAAGCTGCCGCCGCCCGCGCTAGATGTTCAAGCATCCGGCTGCGTGCGACCTTTGGTCGCCAGTGCCAAGCGCACTGAAGGCGCTAATAATAAACCTGTTCAATCTCAAGTAGTCCCTTTAGTGGGCTTGGTTTTTACGGAAGCCGGATGTTTTAACGTCTGGCGGTATAACTCACTGTCTACGGGTAGGGTTAACCGCTCATCGCTTCATGCCGGAAGCAATCCACTGTATGATCGTTGACCAATCCGCAGGCTTGCATCGTGGCATAACAAATCGTCGGCCCCACGAATTTAAACCCGCGTTTCAGTAAATCCTTACTCATGCGCTGCGAGGTTTCCGTCTGCGGCGGGATTTCCGACAGGCTTTTCCACGTATTTTGCACCGTCTTGCCATCGACGAAATCCCACAAATAACGGTCAAAGCTGCCAAATTCGGCTTGCAGCGCCAGAAATTTTTGTGCGTTATTGATCGCGGCGTGAATTTTGAGTCGATTGCGGACAATGCCGGGGTTCGCGAGCAGGTCGGCGATTTTCGCCTCGTCATAATGCGCGACGAGGGCAGGGTCAAAGCCGTCGAAGGCAGCGCGATAATTTTCCCGCTTGCGGAGGATGGTCAGCCAACTTAACCCAGCTTGCGCCCCTTCTAAGCAGAGGCGCTCAAACAGGGCGTGGTCATCATGCACCGGAACGCCCCATTCCTCATCGTGATAGTTGACGTATATCGGCTCATTCAAGTTCACCCATCCGCAGCGTGTTAAGTCCATGTTGTTTTCCATAATTTTTATTCCGAAGTATTCCGCGCCGGGTTCAAAACGCAGTGCTAAATCTAATATTTGAAACCTCTAATGCACGTTAATTTTTAAATACGGAAAACCCCTATCCCTAACTCTTTTCCCGGAAACGGAGCAATATCCGTATTAATTTAGAAAACAGCATAAGAGGTTCATTCGCCTTTAGTCAACCCGTTTACGTGTTTACAAAAACTTTAGCTGGCAGTTTTGAACTGCCAGTGGTCATCATTTAGGACGCAGAAATTTAGTTCAAATTCTTGGTGGTTCAAATAAACAGCTTCAGTTTCTCAAAATCCTTTTTCAGCGTGTCTTTTTGGCTGGCGCTGTAAAGCACCACCGCCGGATGATACAGCGGCACAACATGAATCTCGCCATATGGGAGCGCGGCGTTAATCAGCTTGCCATGCAATTCGCTAATTTTGCTCCGTTTTTCCGGCAGATCGAGCTTCTTGAGTAGATAGTCCATCGCAAACCGCCCTAATGGAACGAGAACGCCGGGGCGGATAATATCAATCAGCCGATCCACATACGGCGCGTAGAAGGCAATTTCGCAGGCTTTGGGGTCGTCTGGGCTGTGATCGAGCAGTAGATTGGTGATAAACACGTCCTCGCGTTTCAGGCCAATCGTCCGCAGCATATCGTCTAAAACATCGCCGGATGGCCCCACGAAAGGTCGCCCATGCTGCGCCTCATTTTTGCCGGGCGATTCGCCGATAAAGACGATGTTGGCATCGGCGCTGCCCTCGCCCATCACCGGAAAATAGCGATTTTCGGTGCGGAAAGCATACAATGGCGAATGCGTGGCGCCGACCAGTTCAAGCCGAAGCGCTTTAAGGGCGGCTTCTTTTTTGAGGAAGGCTTCGCTGTGGGGGTTTTGTGTGGATGTGTCGCGCAGGGACATCGCATCCCTAATGGTGGTGATTAGTTTATCTACATCAACGCCAAAGCGCTGATGCGTCAGTTCAATCGCGTTGCGTCGCGCTAAGGATTTGAGGTCATCGGGCAGATCATCCGGCGAGGGCATCCGCGCTTGCCCGACAAGTACCGGAATCACCAATTTATCGGTCTTAAGCGCACTGGCGATCTCGATGCGGACGAAATCATTCCAGAGTTCCAACCGCCGCGCCCCATTCGCATCAACTATCGTGTTCCACTGCGGCCCAATTACGGCCAGAAAAATATCGCAGGTAGAAACGGCTTCTTCCAGTATGTTGATAAAATCGACACCGGGTTTGATGCTGTCCACATCCATGAAGATGTCGTCTTTTTGGAACTTAGCCACCAGCCGATCATACAACCGCCCGACATAGCCTTCGCTGTCCTGCCGCCGATAATTGATGAAGATACGCGCCATGCTTACGTTCCCTCTGCCGCCGCGAATTGGGCAACCCTTATTCTAACGCAACTTGAGCGCAAAAATGGTATATGGTCAGAATTTGAATCGCCAGATTAGAGCGCCCAATTTGACTTGAGTCGTAAATCCCCACGCATGACCCTACTCAAATGTCAGCTTAAGCGTGACGAGTTGATGCGGTTCAATCATGACGGTCACACGCCCGTTAGCGTCCGTCTCGATATAACTCTGCGACTCTTCCGCAAGGTTGACCAACTGGACATGCTCTGGGCGGACGTGTGGCGTGAGCAGTACTTCTGTCGAGCGATTGCTTGGGTTGAGCAGCCGTACAATCCAGCCTTTGCCTTTTTGCGGCGGCTTAAAAGCCGTCAAAATCGCGCCATTACCGTCGCTATCACCGCCTACGCCGCGATCACTCACAATCGATAAGAAGCTGCGACGAGGGCGTTCCGGGCGGGCATCATATTGATACGCTTGCAAGGGCGCGTCAAATTCATGGGCGGCACGGATCACCGCAGACGGGTCATTAGGGGCGGTGGGCAGCAGTGCATAATCCGACTCGATTATTCGCTGGCACTGTGCGCCCGGTACGGCAAGGGAAGGCCCCATGCTATCGGGTCGTGCTTCGATATCGTCACGATTCAGCCAACCTACAGCGCGGGTTAACGTTAATGCCAGCGAGAGCTGCCCATCCTCGCTGATGGGTTCGACTTCCGGCAAGCCACGCGCCAGCAGCGTTACGGCTTTTTCATCTTCTTCTACGGTGCAAGCAGTTTGTATTGGCTGGAGTCCGCTGGCAGGGCGCTCGACTAAGCCGTATAAGCTGTTACTCAGCAGCAAATCTGTCTCAAGCCCAGTGCGGAGGTGGATGCGTAAACGATGATCGCGGGCGGTATTATTAAACGTCGTGCGGAAATAAAGGCCAGGGACATGATCGTAAAATGTCACCGTCGTCGTTATTTCCAGCAAACGTACCCCGCGCTCACGCACCCGATCAGTTCGTAACGCTGTCGCCACCCGCATCCGGTGATGCAAGATGAGGCGCTCATAGAGCGGCGATGATTCAATTTTCACATCATCGACCAATTGTCCCTGCGCGATGACATCCTGCTCCGGGGCGGCATAGGTAAAGGTATCGCCTGCGTCGCCGCCGTCATAAAAATTCAGTAGATCATAAATGGTTAGGCCGGATATGCTTTCGCCTTCGGTGTGCCACTTTAATCGTCCCTCCTCGACGGTGAGGGTATCTCCACTGACACTGCCAATCGCCCGCCCGGAAGTGAGGCGTGGTAAGTGGCTCGAATCCGGCAAGGTATCGCTTAACTCAATTGTATAGGTGGCATAACCGACGGCGGGGACTTCCGCCAGAAACGCGACTGTGCCACTGTGCGGCGCTTCATTATCCGGCGGCGACCAACTGAAATTCTGTTCTTCGCTGCCCGGCGCACGTACTTTGGCGGGATAGTGACCCGGTGGCAGATTCAGCGGCACTTCCACCACCTGCTTGACAGGCCAATTGTGCGGATTCCACACGACCACATATGTGGCAATATGCAGATTTCCCGTCGCTGGCGTACCGGGCTGATATAAATGCCCTGGTAGGGCGGTTAGCGCTCCTTTGACGATCTGATTGACCGTATCCATTGCTTGACGGTAACGGATTTCGTTTTCTTCGTGGACGGCATCAATGCTGCATCCGCCGAGCGCTGTCCGTACCTGATTTTGTAACGCCAGCCGCCAGCCATAATTTAAGAGGGCGCGTAGATTGTCGGGATGTTTTACCTTGCCATGCGTCAGCGCCAGCGCTAACCAAGGTTCGGCGGCATACGTCAAATTTGCTTGTAAGCGAGCATTATTTTGCTTAAGGTAAAGACGGGCAGAATGAGTGCCGTCCGCAGTGATCGAAAGTTCGCCCGTCATCGGCTTACGGCGGCTGTCTGGAAGGGAGCGTCGCAGCGAGCGCAGATAATCCGGCAGATCACTTTGTTCAACCGGAACGCCGGAAATCATTTCGAGTTCGTTGAGTGTTTCTGTGGGGGTTGCCCGCAGCGAGTCGGAATCGAGCAGCCATAAAAATGGGCCATCAGGGCGCATCGCTTGCTGTTTTTTGAGCGTACTTTCTAAATCTTGGTTGGTGTAACCCACAGGTGGATGATTAACAACCAGTAAATTGCTTCCGTCTGTGCCTTCCCAGCGGAACGGCTCATGAAAATCAAGTTCATCGGTGTATAAAAATGCGGCGGTGATGCCAACGCCGCGTAAAATCTGCGGAAGCTGTCCCCCATGCCCGCTGAGTTGGGGCATATAAGCCACTGGCATCAGCTTTACCCCATGCCGGATTGCGTCCGCCCGTGCCGTCATCAGATTGCGAAGCATCGACTCGCCGCTGACGAGCAGGTCATCGACGGTGACATAAAACGGCCCAATCCCCAAGCGTCCACCCGCGTTAAAGATCACCAGCAGCGCTAGTAAGTCGGGACGCACGGCGGCGATGTCTTCCAAAATCACCGTTTGCCCACCCAATAAGAAAAATCGCAGCGCTGTGCCGGGTGTGGCGGTGCTGTCCATCTGCTCTAGCAGACGTGCTAATGTATCCAGCAGCCAAGCGCGGCGGCTATCGAATGTTTCTACCCATTCGCGCTCCCAGCGCAGATGCGGGATGACGTGCAGCGTTGTAAGCGGCGGCGCGGGAAGGGGCTTGGTCACAGACATAAGATGGTCTTTCCTTGTTGGCAGTCGTGTTGTTTGGGAAGGCGACATAACAAAAAACTATCCCTATTCTAATGCAAGATGGGTCATTTTCATGCAGCTTGTTTGCGTTTCATCTCAACTTTTCACTTAATTTACACATTTCGGAGGAAATTTGAAACCCTCAAGCCATAAATTTTACATTTTGAGGATAGCATAACTTTATCATGTGCATCCGGCACATGGTTTAAATCTATGGAGTCACCCAAATCCATGAAAAGATATGCGCTATTTTTAAGTTTTTTTGTCGTCTTTGCCCTATTTGGCATGGTGATCCTCTCGTTTTCTGCCGAATCTGCTGCCGCCCAGCCAGGGGGTGATCGGACACGCGTTCCGGGAGAAGGTCGTACTGAACAGCCGCCCCCGCCCGCACCAAGCGAAGCACCACCCCAGGTTCCACCGCGTGAAACCCGTCCCGGAGGCACTGCCCAACCGCCGCCGCGCGAAACCCGTCCCGGAGGCACCGCCCAACCACCTCCACCACAAGTGACCCGTCCGGCAGGTACCGTGCAGCCGCGTGTGACACTCACGCTGCCGGGGATTGATCCCACCGCCTTACGCACAACAGCACAGGCGCAGTCCACCCAAATCAATGCGACTCGCCAGTCAATTCAGATGACGGCAACCGCGTTGAATATCGATCCCACCGCTGTACGCGCCACTGTTCAAGCGATTGCGACTCGTGTCGCCGGAATCGAACTCACCGATGAGCAAATCGCCGCCTTGCAAGCCTTAGCCGACATCAGCACTGTTACCTACAATGCCGAAGACAATACGTTAACGGCAGTCATTGAGCCGAGCGAAACGCAGGTGAATACGCTGATCGATTCGATAGCGACTTATACTGGAAACGATGTCGAGGCTATCAGTGTTGATCTGGTCGAAGGCGGTATTGTGATTACGGTTGAGGATGCGGCGGCGCAAGGTGATCTGGTCGTCACTACGTCCGTGACAACTGTTGATGGCGAATTGGTTGTCACTGTTGATTCAGTCATGCTAGGCCAATTCAGTGTCCCGGTGGATGAATTTTCCGAATATGTAGACGCTACAGTGGCAGGACTTGATCTTGATTTGAGCTATCTAGCAGCCTTACAAGAAACATTTGACGTGACGTTTGATGCTGTGGTCATCACCGAGGATGGTTTGGTGTTCGTGGTCACATTGCAGCCTATTGATTAATCGCGGCTCCTAAAACGCTGACGATGCAGGGATAGAATGCTTTACGTGCAGCGCTATCCCTGCTATGGTTGGGGGACTTTGGGTAAGTGGTCAGATGAAAGGGCGGGAGCAATGGTGCGCTGCGGGGTCGATATGATTGAAAATGAGCGCGTGACGGATGGCATCGCCCGTTTTGGTGAACAGTTTTTTAGTCGCTTTTTTACGGAAGGGGAGCGCGAAGACTGCGACGATCAACCGCATCGGCTCGCCGCCCGAATCGCGGCGAAGGAAGCGGTGGCTAAGGCGCTCGGTACAGGCATCGGCGATATAAAATGGGTGGAGATCGAAATCCGCGTCAATAACGAGCGCAAACGCCCAACACTGCATCTACATGGCGCTGCTGGGAAGCTGGCCTTAGCACTTGGCTTAACGCAGTGGGACATCAGCCTCTCGCATACCAAAGATCACGCGATAGCCTTTGTTGTGGCGCTTTGATTGGTAAAGAAATATAGATGTATAAACGTGGTTGGGGTTGCCTTGTTCACTGGGAGCGACACACAGGTCGCTCCCTACAGCGAAGAAAATAGACACCTGGGTTGTTGCTGGTAATAGCTATTGCAGCGCCGCTTTGATCTGATCGATATGTTGGCGTGTGTGATTTCGTAAGGTGTCGATTTGGAAGGTCGCCCACCACAAATGCGCTTTGCGTTCCGATCCGTTGGTCTTGAAGTTCCGCAGAATGGCAACTGTGTGATTATATGACCGCCGCAGTTCCGCCAAGACATCGGCAGTCGTTGGGTAAATTTCCAAAAATGCGGCGATCAATGCCGGATGATTGGCGACATACGCTGTTTGTTCTGGCCCCTGTACCTGAATCCCCATCCACGTTTGTAACCAGCGCTCGTGCAAGGTCAGATGCGCCAGTACTTCTTTAGCGCTCCATTCGCCCTCAGCAGGTTTTTTACTGGCGGTTTCTTCGCCTGCTGTCGTGATGAGCGCGGCGATTTCGGCATAATCGGCCTCGTCCATCGCTTTCACACGATCCGCTAATTCGCCGTAATCCGCGACTTTTTGCGGCAGCGGATAACCCTTGAGTGTGATGGTCGTTTCGTGTTTTTCGCCGCTGCGGTAGAACGTGACCGATACAACATCGCCGGGAACGCTGTTCGCCAAAATCACGAAAGAGGGCAGGGTATTCGTTATCGTTTGACCGTTAATCTCGGTGATGATGTCATCAGTCAAGAGTCCGGCGGCTTCCGCGCTGTAGCCGGGTATTAATCCGCCGACTTTCATAGCGGCATTTTCAGCGATATTATTGTTTTTGCGATCAGCATCAGTGACATTGCCGGGATAAATACCCAAAATAACGCGATTAGTGATGCGCTGATCTTCCCCTTTTTCTAAAGCAGAAACGAGATTATCTAGGCGGTTTTCCCATTCACGCTGAATTGCGTCGGCGGCCTCAAAGTTAAAGTCGCTGTATTCGACATTTACGACAACCGAATCGCCCTGTGCATCAAGATTAATTTCGATACGTGAGTCGGTGGTTTCGCCAGCGCCGCGCCAGTTGAGGACGATCTTTTTATCTGCTTCCAATTCGACAAATGAACCAACGGCGTAGTAGCCTGTGTTCCACGTTAGCAAAAAATGGCCACCGACTTCAGGCCGGGTATGGGCATCATCCGAAAACCAATAAGTGAGCCAATCCCGGTCAATAAATGAGCGATAGACCTGTGAGACAGGTGCATGAATAGTACGGGTAAAAGTTAAAACGGGGGCAGCGACATCCGTCATCATCTCGAATCTCCTTATTTTGTTGGGCTATATTTGCGCTTATTTCATTAATTCTGTTTACCCATTTAATTGGGTAATTGAAATTAATATAAGGCTAATTAAGCGAAATGTCAATTTTGTGAAATTTAAAACAGGTTACAGAATAGAAATCTCGAGGTAAGGTGTAAATTAGGGACACAATTGGCGATTATGTCCCTGAAAGAAGTTAGATTATTAGGGCGTGACGACGAAAATCCCGATGGCATCACTATCTGAGGAAACGCTGCCTACTCCAAACGCATACAGCACTGACGGCGGCATTCCATCATAAGTCAGCCATTGAATCGAAAATCCATCCGCTGGCGTGCTATCTGTGCCGATTACGTCCGCACGAGAAAGCGACGGATTGTTCCGATAAAACGTGACTTCGTTGGTGCCAGCGGGCGCACGTACCCAAGAGACAGTGACGGTAATGCCTGCTTGAAGGCCGTAACACGTACTGTCAAAGCTCAAATAGGGCGTGATCGTCAAAAAATCCGTCCCGGTATTGAGGAAAAACTCGTTCTCTAAGCAGTTGCTATCCGGCGCGAGGGTGGGCGGATTATTAGAGGGCGTTTGTGGCACAAGCAGCGTTTGGCCGACATCCAACGTATTCGGGTCTTGCAGGCAGTTGCCTTGAATCAGCACATCGACACTCGTGCCAGTCCGCGTAGCGATCCCCGTCAGCGTATCGCCGGGCAAGATGGTATACGTTAGCCAGTCCGAGCGAGGCGTACAGCCAATTAGGGCAGATGTCGTGCTGTTGACAGGCGCTTCAGTCGCGGCAGGGGCGATAGTCGCTGTTGCCAAATTGCCCACGCCCGAATCATCATCATTGTTATTCAGGTTGCAGCCTGCTAACACGAAACACACCATCAGGCATACAATGATTTTTTTGACCATAATCCCATTAATTTCCTTCTGGGAAGTTAATCACCCACAGCGGATAAAGCGAATTAGAGGAGATCGTCCGCGACAGATATTGAAAGGCGAGTGCCGCTGTCATGCTTTCCGGATCACTGCTTGATGCCTTTTCTTGGGCTTCGGTAGGGGTATCATAACGCATTTCGACTACGGCGACGGATAGACCACTGGGTTCGCTCGTATATACATGCGACTGATAATCCATTCCCGGCATAAGGTCAAAAAGGGATTCGGTTCGCTCCCTAATCATTAGATCAGAAAAAGTCGACATCCGATACATTAATTCCGGCGCGGCGATCTGGGCATCTTCGGCATTTGTATACAGCAGCGCAACGATGGCGACCTGACGATCACCTTCTTGTCGATCTGCGATCGCAGCAAGTTGATACAAAGGCAAATCGCCATAACCAACAAAAGCATTGCGAATAAAATTTTCAGCGCGTTGAGGGTCGGGGACTCTGCTAAGTACCTGCGCTGCAACGTCATCTGCGGTCAGATCAAGTACGAAGCGGACGTCTTCATTAGGCAAAAACTGTAAATTGACAAGCTGCCCCATATACACTGATGGATCGATGAGTGCTTCTGCCAATGTGTGATAATCCTCCGCTTCCGCTAATGAGGGAAGATCACCTGTTGTCACATCCGCAACCCTTTCAAGCGTTGTTTCATCCGGCGCACTCACCAGCAAATTGGGCAGCAGCAAAAACGGCACTTCACGCCCAATCCCGGTATCGAAGATATTGGCAAGGTCTCGCTCAGTGGGATTTACATTCATGCCTGCCGCGCATCCATCCCCGCTGCACCACGCCGGTACACCATGAATTTCTGTTTGGATGTAACCCCGTGCAGCATGGGTGGCAGCAATCGCGGCAAGATCAAAATCTCCGCTCCAGATAACGCCGTGTGAGGGTGGCTTGCCAAATGAGAGGGTGCGATCCACATCGAAAATATCAAAACCAACCACTTCAGGCATACGTGCTGCTTCGAAAAAAGACTGACGCACTGAATCTGGTGCGGAAAGCCAGCGGTACGTAAAGCCTATCCAAGAAGAGTCAGCGAAAAGAGTTTCTGCGCTTTCCGGGCGCTGCATCCAATCCCGCGCTTCTTCTACAGCACGGAAGTCCATATAACGAATCCACGTATCGCGCACCTCCGGCGTATCAGGCGCGAGTGCCAACAAGTCCAGCAGCGGATGCTTCCCGATACCTAGAAATTGGGCTTGTGCAGGCACAAGATCGACACACAACATCAAAATACTAACAAATAAAAGTGCATAAAATTTTGAACGCATTTGCCCTCTTAATTCAAAGTTTAGGTGGATGCCACCCGGCTTGTACCCAATAGCTTCTTACAATTAGTGCATCTGGATCGTCGTCAAGATGCAGAGTCTTTACTATCACTCGCCCACAAGATGTCAGGCCGAAAATACGAATTCCATCTGCTGACCAACGAAAATGTTCAGGCTAACTTTGGCGGCGCGGATTAAAAAGCGCGATGGGTGTCGCAGTTTCGGGATCAACTGCATTGATTCTATCACTTTTATGTCGGTTACAAAGCGGACACGCCAGCCACAAGTTGCTTTCTTGATCGCTTCCACCTTTAGCACGAGGAATGATGTGTTCAATTTCCAATCGTGCCATCACAAGATGCTGCGGACTTAAACAGTAACCGCAGCGATTCTGTGCCTGCAAACGAATACGCTGGTCAAGCTCAAGAGGAATTTTAGATGGAGTCACAAATTAACTCAACGGCGGGATTAAGCCGCGCTGGACGGCGACGTGAAGGGCTTCGGCTTTTTGCTTAAGCCCTTGACGATAAATAGTCATAAGTTGATCGAGTCGATTACGTTCTGAGTCGTCTAACGCACCTTCCTGATTTTGCTCCAGGAAAGTACTTAATTCATGCTGCTGTGCTTCATCGAGTTGGATTGAACATAACGCCAAAACCTCGTCATCGGGCAGTTCAGAGATCGGTGTCTCATAGGCGGAGCGATCAATCCATTGTAGCAGAACATCCTCGAAGTGTCGTCCGGTATGATTGGCAATCGCCCGTGCGCGAATCGCGGCGGTTTCGGGGATGTTGAGGGTAACAGTCGTGTGCATTTTCTGATTCCGTTTATAGGATTACACACGACCATTTTACCACAATTTCGGGTTAGCTCTGCATTTGCTCGCGCCACTCCGCCAGCACTTCGGACTCCCCTAATAAGGGCATAAATGCTATCAGAAATATCCTCTTGATGGGTTAAAAATAGATTTATCCAAGAAAAAATATTAGCTAATTCTCGACTTTCTGGTCAAGAAATGTGCGAGGATTTAGGATGCGGAGACTCTGAAATGGGTATAAAGTGAGCAAATCGTTATCGCCGCTGACGATGAGGTGTGCGCCTCCGTCGATAGCAAGCTCAAGAAATTTATTATCTTTTACATCGCGGCAGGCGGTAATCTGCGCTTTAGGCTCAATCATAAGAACATGATTGCGAAAAATCTCTAAAATTCTATTCTTTTTTCGATAGAAAGATATTTTTCAAACTTTTTTCGGCTTAAGACTTCTTCCAACTCGGCGAGGGTTGAGGATGATTGTAGAATAACGCCTTCGCTTCGCGCTTTAGCAAATGCTTCCCCAGAGGTTGAATTTTCATTTAAGGTTCCGCTGACGATAAGGTTTGTATCGAGTACATAGCGTTTCTTTGACTCAATCATCCGCCAGCAGCGCCTCCAGAATTTCAGGCGTTAACCCACGCGACTGTGCCTCTTCGCTAATTTCATGAATGATTTGGTCGAGCGATTTGGTCGCTTCTGGTTTTATCGAAAGCAACACGCGAGTAACTTCTACCTGAAAGGAACGCTTTTGCTCATCCGTCAATTGCTCATAAAGGACGGCGATTTTTTCATCAACTGGAATAGTGCCTGTAGCCACAACTCAATCCTCCGTCATCCGGCCAATGTGCATGATGGGTTACTTCAAAAACAGGTCTATTTTAGGTAGAACGTGTTGTATTAAAAGTGTGACAAGCAGTTGCAAAAGTCGTGTGCATTTTCTGATTCCGTTTATAGGATTACACACGACCATTTTATCATAATTTTGCCTTAGCTTTGCATTTGCTCGCGCCAGGCCACCAGCACTTCGGCCTCGCGCTCCGGCTTGATCCCCGTCCGCAGTTCATCATCACCGCTGCGTTCCTGATTAAACCATGCCAATATATCGCGTACAGTATCCGGCAGCGCACGGAAGGTGAGGCCATCGGCAAGCGCCTTCTGGATGTTGATCGTACTCATGCTGGCGGATTCTGTATCTAACCACAGCGGCATATCTTGCCAGGGCGAGACTTCCTTTTCCAGCAAAAACGATTCGCTGGCGGGAATCAACTGGGCGTGTTTCCCGCTGGCTTGGTTGCAGGTTTCCGTCACTGTACCGAAAGTGAGCGCGGTATCGGGACCTGTGACGTTATAAATGCCGCTTTTCCCCGCTTCTGCCATACGGATAATCCACGCCGCTTGATCGCGGGCATCAATAATCTGAATGGGGGCGTTGGCGGGTGGACACAGGACATCGCCGCCTCGCGCAATCCGCACAGGCCAATACGTAAACCGATCCGTCGAGTCATGCGGGCCGACGATCAAGCCAGAGCGTACCTGAAGCGTCCGACCCGGAAACGCCGCCTCCGCCGCATTCTCACACAGCACTTTCAATGGGCCGTAGTTTCCGCCAGTGACTTCTTCGGTGGTTTCGGGCGTACCTTCCGGCAGCTTGAGGACGGTGCCGCTTTCATCCAGATTGGCTTCCATCGGTGGGCCATAGACCGAAATCGACGAAATAAACACATACTGCCCGACGTTTTCCGCCAGCAAATCCGCCGTGAGGCTCACTGCGCGTGATATATAACCGCAGGTGTCGATGGCGACATCCCACTTGCGCCCCTTGAGTAGAGCCAGCCCTTCGTCCGTCATGCGATCTCCGTGAAGTTTTTCCGCTTCAGGGAATAAATCCGCGTTGGTCTTGCCGCGATTAAACAGCGTGACTTTATGCCCCGCCGTTAAAGCCGCTTCCGCCAGCGCCCGACCCAAAAAGCGCGTCCCGCCGATAATTAAAATATTCACCGGTTTGTCCTTTGTCAAATATTTTTAAATGATGAAAGGATTTTAACAGAAGCGACAAATAGGGGCAAAATTTACACCAGTGGATCGCAAAAATACTTTGCAAGTGTCTCCGGCTCAGTCCGTTTTCTGCTAGAGGAGGCCGCGAGCCGTCGCTACCTCTAATGCTCGCGCTTTGCGGAGCAGGCCGCGCCGGTGGAGTTGCAGCAGGTCGTCCAAACGGGTGCTTTCATCTGCGGATAAGGCACGTTCCCGATGATAATGCAGGAGGGTAGCCAGTTCCTGC
>Ga0209490_10000339_pt1 | contig 47656 bp, 49 predicted proteins | sample MAT06_FD_187209 | JGI IMG/M metagenome (GOLD analysis project Ga0209490, IMG submission 187209) | Freshwater microbial communities from Lake Fryxell liftoff mats and glacier meltwater in Antarctica - MAT-06 (SPAdes) (version 2) | ecosystem: Environmental > Aquatic > Freshwater > Ice > Liftoff...
CGATCGCCCGGAACAGTATCGGACACAAACACTACAACCTGCTCAAAACGACCAACTCCGTCGCCGGTGTCTGCCAAGTCGGTAATCTCAAGCTCAATCAGTTGACCTTGCTGGCAAGGGTTTGCCAATTTCGTCGAGTTTCGGGTGGGGAATTTAGATTTGGTCACAAGTAGTCATGGTAGGATTTAATATGGTAATGCAATATCGCTCTCTCTTTCGAGAGATAAGTAGATCGCACTTAAGCTCAAGTGCAGGCTGTCTTCCTGCCGCTGAACGTCTTGCTGCTACAGCCAAGCTTCAACCGGGGAGTCGAGCTTGTCGCGAGTTGCCTCGATCCCGTCGGTGCGATCGGCTGTTGGGGCGATGTAGCAAAAACTCGTTAAACAGTCAAAGTGTCTGCCGACATCCAAACTCTCACTCGCAGTTTTTGAGTTTTTCTCGCAGTACCCTGGAACACAAGGAAACTGGCTTGAACATCAAGCATAACGCTTGGGGAGATTTGCCCTCTACTTCTAGGATTGATAAATGTTAGGAGCAAGGCGAGTCTGCGAACCAAGAATCCCGTCGCCAACAGATGGGAATGTTTATTAATGTTATCCTCAAATTTGAATAACAATGAGCGTAGTTAGCCAATTAATTCTCCAAGCCGACGACGAACTTCGCTATCCCAGTACCGGCGAACTTCAAAGCATCAAAGATTTTTTTAAAACCGGAGAACAGCGGGTGCGTATTGCTACTGCGCTGTCTGACAGTGAGAAAAAAATTGTTGAAGAAGCTAGCAAAAAACTCTGGAAAAAACGCCCTGATTTTATCTCCCCTGGAGGCAATGCTTACGGCCAGCGCGAACGGGCTTTGTGTCTGCGCGACTACGGCTGGTATTTGCGTCTGATTACCTACGGTATCTTGGCCGGTGACAAGGAGCCGATCGAAAGCATCGGTTTGATTGGCGTTCGGGAAATGTACAATTCTCTGGGCGTTCCTGTTCCTGGCATGGTCGAAGCTATCCGCTGTTTGAAGGAAGCTTCTTTGGCTTTGCTCAATCAGGATGATGCTCAGGAAGCAGCTCCTTATTTTGATTATATCGCTCAAGCAATGTCTTAATTGAAGAGGCGATCGCTTTTGTGGATGTGGCGGAGCATTCGCGGGTGATTTTTGGGGTGATTTTATCTCGCAATTGCTCGCAAATGTTTCGCTTCTGTTTTCGCAGAAGGAAGAAGGAAGAAGGAAGAAGGAAGAAGGAAGAAAGAATCGAACGCAATGGTTTGATCAATTAACAGCGTCCTCACCGTTGGGTGCGGTTGTTATATTTAGGAAATCTGCTGAGTTTCTGCTAGGAAGCAATGCAGTTTGAGCTTTCCCAGATTTCTAAAATGTCTTGTCTTTCAATGCACATTTGATTTAAAAAGTCAAGCGTTTTTTGTAAGTATTGTTTTTTGAATTTCCTGGTGTCGTACTGAATTGATGTTTTGAGTTGCGACAGTTCTCTCAGGGTGGGGCAAGTTTGAATTTGGTGGGCGATCGCATTTTGCCATTCTTCCAGCCTGCGGTACGAGATAAATTGTCCGCCTCTGTGATGGTGTACAAACACTACGCCAGCCCAGGATTCGACTCGCTTAATTAAATTTTGGCTGATTTTGAGGAATTGGGCGATCGATCGGGCGGTGATGCGGAGCTTTTTCGAGGGCTGGATACGGCGAAATAGTGCTGTCATGGCTGTATACTCAGGGCTTGAGATGCAAGTTCTGTTTAGACTCAATTACATATCATTGTATAACAGTCTCATTGCACAAGTGCAAGTGCATTTAATTTAAACTTAAATTTAAGCTCAGATGTTGCACGAGCAACCCTCAATCGTTGATGCTGTGATAGTTTGAGGGTTAAGGTAGGTGGAAAAAATGTCAGGACTTTATAACAAAGCTGTGGTAGACAATCTGCAAGAATTGCGTCCCGTTCGCTTCACTGAGACGGGGCGGATGCGTTTGGGCAAGATATTAAAGGCTGCAAGACAGACAACAGGTTGGTCTGTTAGCGAAACAGAGTTTAAAACCAAGGGTTACGAAGAAGCGCTGTTTATGGCTATGAATCAACCCGTACCCAAAGACGTTGGTATCAGTGCCGCCACAGTCAACCGTTACGAACGCGGGAAGTTGGATAATCTAGACTGGCGCTCACTATCTCTATTGTGCTTTGTCCTAAAGCCGATCGATCCTGTGACACATGAACCCCTCGAACCGACAAACGCCCTTTACATCGCCTGCGAGCATCCGCCGTACAATGACGCGAAGCTTTACGAGGAGATTACCGACTGTTAACTTGCTTTGTCCCGCCCTTTTGCTTAGCAATTAAAGCTTTAGCTTGTTGCTACAGAGCCCCTAACTCCTCAACTTGGGGCTTGGGTTAGTTTTTATGTGATTTTTACTTTATAACATTCTATAGGTCTGTAAAATGCCGGGATTTCTTGACTTTAAGGCTGTAGTCGAGCAGGAAAAGCTGCGTCCTGTGCGATTTACTGATACGGGACGCGGTAGATTGGGAAAGCTTCTGAAAGCAGGTAGAGAGCTTCGAGGTTGGTCAATTATTGAAACAGAAATGGTGACAAAAGAATATGAGGCTGCTTTGTTTCGGACAGCCGGCTCTCCTGATTTTGTGGTGATAAACAAACCGCATATCCTTATTCCGAGGGCATCACAGAATCGCGAACAGTTGTGCTTGATACCGTATACACCATAAACCCAGGAGAGCCGACAGCCGGAGAACCCGTACCCAAAGATGTGGGTATTAGTAATGCGACTGTTAGCCGCTATGAACGGGGCAAATTAGAAAGCTTGGATTGGCGATCGCTCTCCCTGTTATGCTTTGTCCTAAAGCCGATCGATCCCATAACAAATCAACCCCTCGAACCCACAAACGCCCTTTACATAGCTTGCGAACATCCGCCGTACAACGACGCGAAGCTTTACGACGAGTAGATTACGGCGCGCCCTTTTGCTTTGCCAGTAAAGCCTTAGCTTGCTGCCACAAAGCCTCTAACTCTTCGGGCGGATAATCCGATAAAGGCCGATCGCACGCAGCCTCAACTTTAGCAAACCGCTGCACGAAGCGATCGTTCGTTCCCTGCAAAGCAGCCGACGGATCTAAATTGTACCAGCGAGCTAATTGAATCAACACAAACATAATATCTCCCAATTCTGACTGCTGCGCTGCCTTATCATCGTGTTTGAGAGCGTGTTCAAATTCTGCCATTTCCTCGTGAAATTTATCCCAAACGCCGTCTACACTGTCCCAGTCAAAATTAACTTCCGCAGCTTTTTGAGAGATTTTTACCGCTGCGGTGATTGGGGGCAAAGTGCTAGCATAACGGCTCATTTTCGAGGCTAAAGTTGGGGGCTTTTCAGCAGTTATGCCTTTTTCTGCTGCTTTGATTTTTCCCCAGTTTTCCCTGACTTCATCGACGCTGTTGACTTCCACATCCCCGAAGACGTGGGGATGGCGCCGAATCAGTTTTTCAGTAATCCCCGCAGCGATTTCTGCCAGGGTAAACTGATGGGATTCGCTGGCAATTTGTGCTTGCAAAATTACCTGTAAAAGTAAGTCGCCCAATTCTTCGACGATCGCATTTTTGTCTCCTTTGCGAATCGCGTCGGCGGTTTCATAGGCTTCTTCGATGATGTAAGGAATCAGAGTTTGGGGAGTTTGGGCTAAATCCCAAGGACATCCGCCGTCGGGCGATCGCAATTTAGCCACAACTTCTATGAGTTCTTTTAGTGCTGTGAGCGATCGACTTTCAGAATTAGACATAATAATTTACCTTTTATATCAACCGCCAAGACGGTTATAACGTTGTTACTCCAACTATTGATTTTATTACTTCTGCCTTCTGCCTTCTGCCTTCTTCCTTCTTCCTTCTGCTATGGATTTGCTAGATGTGCGAGTGGGAGCTTTGATTTTGGGCCTCTTAATTGTCTTAGGAGGGCGCAACCCGCTCAATCCCTTTTTTTTCAATCTTTTGTAAGCAGAGCCGCCCCAATCGCTCAGATAGTGGCTCATAGCGCCCAATTCTAGACCGATGTAAATGGCTAAAATTTCGATGTGGTGTTCCCAGATCGATCGCCCGTAACTCAAAACCACATCCTGCCAATTCCCGCCTAAGTTCCCGACTTTTTCGGCAACTGCCAATCCCAACATTCCGAAAACCACGATCCAGATAGCGAGGTACAAGATTCGCAAAGCAGTGCCGATCAGAGGGCCGTGGGACAAAAAAGAGCGGTGGCGCAGGCTTTTTTGGTACGGGAGCCAAATCGCTTTGAACCATCCCCAGCGCTGATACTGGCAGGAGTAGATATCCAAGTCAGGGCCAAACATCAGCCCGCCGAATAAGAAGCTGCCGGAAACGAGCAAAGTCAGGTTGCTGCTCTGAGTCTGGCCAAAGGTGAGGGCTGCCACAGCGGGCAAACTCCACAGGGTTATTTGATCGTGGGTGCGGCCAGAGGGCATTTAAAGTTTAGGATTTTTTTTACTTGATCTTTCTGAGTTACTGTGATATGATAAATCCCTGTGAGTGCAATTGGGCGATTAGCTCAGTGGTAGAGCGCCTGCTTTACACGCAGGATGCCGTAGGTTCAAATCCTACATCGCCCATCGGATAACTCAATATCAACAGTTTCAGCCGTTTTTAGCCGTCAAGCCGAGAACGGCTTTAACTGTGGCTGTTGACGGTTGACTGTTGAATTTGGTGACGACTAAATTTAACATTCTGTGGCGGATGTCTCAAAAGTTGGCACCCAATGCTAGAAAATTAATTTATTGATTTTCTTTTTTAGAACCGTGTATATGAAGCCTAAAATAACCAGCCCGATCGCCTGGAAGCAAGCTGAACTGCTCATGCAGCCAGCGATGATCCGAGTGCTCGACAACATCCGCAAACAATTAGAGGAGTCAGTTTGGACGGGTACTTATCAAGAAGTGCAGATTCCCATTCCTGGCTATCAACTACTTTTAGAGCTTCAAGGCGAGCAAAGATGTGTCGATATTTGGGAACTTTGCTATCGAGTCTGCTTTGTCAACTACCAGCCAGCTCACACTCAAATCCAAAGCCAAGAAGTTGTAATTGATACTAGCTTGATTGATGATGAGACTGGCGATGTAGATTGGAATCGTCTTGATGCTAAAGCCAGCCAATTAATCCAAGAAATATTCGCCAATTTGGGCAAATAGTCAGTTGTCAGTTTTCAGTTGACAGGAAAGCAGTAGTTAACAGTCAGCAGTCATCAGTAATCAGTCTTTAGTCATAAACTAAGGATTCATCACTCAATACACGCTCAAATATCAAATTTTATGGTAATTCAGGAATTGCACGACATTCAAGCAGCGGCGGGTGCTACTTTTGCAGAGTTAACAACCAAAGAAATTGTGCCAGTCAGTTTTGGTAACGACGCAGAAGCGATCGCAGCAACTAAAAAAGGTGTGGCTTTGTACGATCGCACTCACTGGGGACGCATTCAAATCTCAGATAGCGATCGCCTGCGGTTCTTGCACAATCAAAGTACCAATAACTTTGATATACTCAAACCCGGTCAAGGTTGCGATACCGTTTTCGTGACTTCCACCGCCCGGACGATCGACCTCGCCACCGCTTATGCTACAGAAGATGCCGTACTGCTGCTAGTTTCAGCCAACCGCCGCCGCCAACTGCTGGAATTGCTCGATCGCTATATTTTCCCAATGGATCGCGTAGAATTAACAGATTTAACCGATACAACTGTTGCTTTCACTCTTCTCGGCCCGGAAAGCACTCAACTACTAGAAAAACTCGGAGTTACCGAACTAGAAAATCAACCCTACGCTACTCACAAATTGATAAAAACTCCCCCTCTTTCCCCCCCTTACCAAGGGGGGGATGAAGGGGGGGTTCGAGTTGCGGTTGGTAGTGGTTTAGCCACTCCCGGATACACGTTAATTGCGCCAGCAAGCGATGCAGCCCAGTTATGGCAGGAATTAGTCAAAGCTGGGGCCGTACCGATGGGCGATCGAGTTTGGGAACAACTGCGAATCGAACAAGGACGCCCCGCACCCGATTTTGAACTCACAGACGATTACAACCCCCTAGAAGCCCGTCTTTTACACACGATTACCTATGAAAAAGGCTGCTACATCGGTCAAGAAACAATTGCCCGGTTGAACACCTACAAAGGAGTAAAACAGCAACTTTGGGGCGTGCAGTTGAGCGGTGCGGTTGAACCCGGAACAGCAGTCACAATCGGAGAAGAAAAAGTCGGCAAACTCACCAGTTTTACGGAAACTGAATCCGGCTTTTTTGGTCTTGCTTACATCCGCACAAAAGCGGGCGGCGAAGGACTGAAAGTGCAGGTAGGAGAAATGGCAGGGGAAGTAGTAAACGTGCCTTTTTTAAGTTGCTAAGGATCGCGAATTAAATAACTTACAATTTTAATTGTTATTGTGGGATGGGCGTCCCGCCCGTCCTTTTTGGACGGGCGGGACGCCCATCCCACAATCTTGTGGAAGTTATTTAATTCTCATTCCTAAGTTTTGGTTTGTAGTGAGGACTTTATTCCTCATAATTTTATGATGATTGAATTCCTCACTACGAACTTATAGGGGGTGTTGTACTGAACATCATAAGCTAGATCAGTATTTAAATTGCACGTCAACAAATAATCAAACTCTTGTGGATCGTTGCTCCGACGCCGCCGCAAGTATGCAGTTTAAATTCACACACAATATAGCAATCCTCGCATCATTTTTAAATTTCTTACTTTCTCCCCGCAGGTTCGGGGAGGGTTGGGGTGGGATAAAAAAAATACGACTCATTTAAGATTGCTATAGCTGATTAAATTATGACATAATCTTCGCCCAAAACAGCTTGATTGACCTGCGGGTCCGGCTCTATTGGGTCGCTGTAATGAGTGTCAATGTATTTCATGAAACTTTCCCGATAAGCTTTGAGATGCGAGTTTAGTGCTTCGATATCCTGCTCTCCTGTTGCGAAACTACTATCTCTTCTGAATTGACCCGATTCCTTAACAAAAGCCATGTCAACTTGCCACAAAGCCTGATCGGTCGGGCGATATGACAAATCAACAATATCGTAAGCTGCGAATCCTTGGGACTTCATAAAACTCATTACATCATACATCTGACCGAACAAAGTAACTTCTACAATTACATATTCAGTCTGCTGCAAAATCTCAGTTGCTCCCGCTAAAACATCTAATTCCTGTCCGTCTACATCAACTTTAATTAAATACGGGCATGGCAAATTTCTTTCCCTGCATATTCCATCGAGGGTAATTGCTGGTATGTTTCTCAAATAAGGATCGCTGCTGTCATTAACGCGATGTTCGGAAATTGAAGAATGCAACATAGATGGACTGACGTTAAGCGTGAAAACTCCCGATTCTTTGGTCGCCGCAGCGATAATGTATTCTGCACTTTTGAGCTTGCGGCAAATTTTGGCGAGATAAGGTTCATTTTCGGCGATGGGTTCAATTAGCAAATGTCGCGAATTGGGGAATGTTTCGTAAAGGTTAAAAGTTCCCAATGCCGCACCGACATCAATCACAGTTTTGGGTTCAAAACCTAACTGTTTAGCCAGCACCAAGCTGCCTGACATGGAGTTTCTGAGAATTCCTGTTTGTTGTTGGATCACAATTTTTTCCTGATTTCAATGTGGATAAAGTTAATATTATGTCTGGCAGCAGAGTTATTGTATGTCCGAATAAAGAAACGAAGCAATCGCAAACCTCGGCGATTGCTTCCCTTCGGATCGCAATGACAGAAATAGGTTTCAACTGAGATGTTGCACTATTGTCAATAAGCTTGTTATGAACAGGCAAGATGCCTGTTCCACAAAGAGTGAATTTTCTTTCTTGTGGAACAGGCATCTTGCCTGTTCTTGAGAATGGTGCAAGATGTGAGTTTCAACCCAACCTGCTACTATTTCGCGGATTTCTGCGCCTTGTTTTCCGGTTCGATAGATTGCAAAGCTTCGTCGAGAATTGCCCGCGCTTCTTCGGCTTTACTTCTAGCTTCTCGATAGCGGACGTTAGCTTGAGCAAAGTTTTTGAGAACCTTGAAACCATCTTTCAAACGACCAATTTCCTCGGCAGTCACAGCCTCATCTGTAAACAAAATGTCGATCGCCGCCCGGATTTTGAGTGCTTCTTCGCGGGATTCCATGACTTTCAATTTGAGACTTGCCAAATTGCTCAAAATCTGGACGGCTTCAGTAATCGCATCCTCGCCGTCAGACGCAGCATCTTCGATATCCTTAACTTCAACAAACTGCTTGGGCCCAAATCCCTCCACGAGTTCCGTAGGCAGCTTGCCCTCATCCATGAGATCCATCAGCCGATCCATCGCTTCTTCCCGGGCTTTGGCTGAATCTCTCCCTTTGACAGTTAAAATAATTTCGGGGCTTTGAGGAAGTGTATAGCGAACCATATTTTGACAGCCTGTGCGCGAAAACAATTGAATGATATTTTATCTTTATTCGATCGCCAGTTGCAGCTATCAATCCGCTCAATTACCAACCGCTTGCCAAAAGTTGACACATATACACTCAAAAGGAACCCTCGACAATGAAAGATAAATTTCTTAACTTGCTCAACTTGATTTTAGTAGCTGATGTATTTTTCGTCTTTGCCAGTTTTGCGTGGTTTGCGATCGCCGTAGCTGGGCGATCGACCGGAGTCAATCTCGGTTTCGATTTGTGGTACAGTCTCTGGCAGCCCGTATTTAATCCCGCCCTCGGAATTCTTATGGGCGGTGCTATTCTCAGCGGTATAATTAACCAAGTTTCTAAACGCCTCAATCCCAAGTAAAATTGATGTTTTGTTGGAGACGGTGATTTGGGAGGCTAGAGCCACTAAATTACGTCGCAAATAAGGATTGGACGATCTGGATCTCAAAAAATCAACCCATGTTCTGAGTAACAAAAGTCTGGCATAAATTATGGGAGAACAAAAGTGCATCGGCATTCTCACTAGCGGGGGTGATTGTGCAGGCTTAAATGCAGTGATACGAGCCGTTGTCTACCGCGCAACGGGAACTTACAATTGGAAAGTAATGGGAATTCGTCAAGCCACCAACGGATTGATGAGTCGTCCCCCTGAAGCAATTCCTTTGAATATTGAGAAAGTAGACTCTTGGCTCACCATTGGCGGTACAATGTTGGGCACGACAAATAAGGGCAACCCTTTTGCTTTCCAGATGGCTGACGGGACTGTGCGCGATCGCTCCGATGATATTATTCAAGGCTATCATCAACTCGGTCTGGATGCCTTAATTGGCATTGGTGGCGATGGCAGTCTCGCCATTCTCAGAAAGATTGCTCTCGCAGGTAATTTGAATTTAGTTGCTATTCCTAAAACTATTGATAATGATGTCGGAATTACCGAGCGATCGATCGGTTTTGATACTGCTGTCAATATTGCCACAGAAGCACTAGACCGCTTGCATTTTACTGCGGCAAGTCACAGCCGCGTGATAATTGTTGAAGTCATGGGACGCGACGCCGGACATATTGCAATTAGTGCCGGAATTTCTGGGGGAGCTGATATAATTCTGATTCCCGAAATCCCTTACACAATTTCCAAAATCTGCGCCCAAATCCAAGAACGCCAAGACCGGGGAAAAAACTACTGTTTAATTATAGTAGCGGAGGCAGTTCGCACTGAAGAAGGCGAATTAGTAATGCACACAAATCGCTTAGGTCAAAGTCGATTAGGCGGAATTGGTCAGTATTTAGCTGATACAATTTCTGACTGCAGCGGTGCAGAAACTCGCGTCACCGTTTTGGGACATATTCAACGCGGAGGAACTCCTTCATCGCTAGAAAGATTAATTGCTTCTGCTTTTGGCATCGCAGCAGTTGACTTAATTGCCGAAGAGAAATACGACTGCATGGTATCTTGGCAAAAGCGGGAAGTTGTGAGCGTTCCTCTGGAAGATGCGATCGCCAAATACAGACCTGTAGACTTCGATGGTACTCTGGTTAAAACGGCCCGCGGTTTGGGAATTTGTCTGGGAGATTAAACAATTACCCGTCCGATTTCTCAAAGATTAACAGTTTGTAGTGAGGACTAAAGTCCTTTCTTTCCCAACTCAACAGCAAAGACTAAAGTCCTTACTACAAACATTTTGCACTTGTGAAAAAAGTTTATGGTGTAATCCGCCCAAAAGTCGAATCGCCCGCCTGCCAGTTTGGATGTCGCAGAGGTACGATGGAATATAGGGAGGGAGGCCAAGCCCGCGAAGGTTAAGCTTGGTGACAATACCCACAGGAAGGAAAAAATGACACTTAACTTGCGGCGACCGATTTTAATAGGCGGAATAGGACTTTCAGCAGCGCTGTGGCTGCTGGAAACTCTACAGCATTCGGGTTCAGAAATGGGCGAAACGGCACTCATCGGCTTGGCGGCTGCCGGTGCGGGGTATTGGTGGTGGAAGCAACAATCCCCAAAACTCGAACTCGCACTCCCGGAACCCCTGGCGAACCGGGAAGCAGCCGAAAAAGTGATCGCGACTTCCGAAGCCGTAATTAAATTGCTGGCTTCAGAAGCTCAAAAATCCGCCGATCCTGCTAATCTAACAGCAAAGCTCGATCGGCTCAGAACCGAATTAGACAGACAAGATTTGCGGATTACCGTAACTGGTGGCAAAGCTGTTGGCAAAACTGCGTTAATTCAAGTTTTAAATTCTAATTGGGCATCTCAACACCCGCAAAAGCTGAGTTTTCCAGAAACAGCACCGCTATTTGCTAATACAAATACCGATGCCAAAATCGGCGGTGATTTAGTGCTGTTTGTAACAGCGGGCGACATCACAGATTCCGAATTTAAAACATTATCTCAGCTAGCTGCAGCAGGTCAGCGCGTGCTGCTAGTCTGGAACAAACTAGACCAATATTTGCCAGAACAGCAGTCGCAGGTTTTGCACTCTTTGCAGCAGAAAATGCAAGGAATATTGGGGACAGAAGATATAATTGCGATCGCAGCTTCTCCCAATTCTATTAAAGTGCGCCAGCACCAAGCGGACGGCACATTTAAAGAACGGATCGAAAATCAAGTCTCTCAACTTGAGCCACTGACGGAAAGATTGACTAAAATCTTAACCCAAGAACGGCAACAGTTGGTCTGGGCGAGTGCAGTGCGCGAGGCTGCAAGTATCAAGTTAGAGGCAAAAACCTTATTAAATGCAGTCAGGCGCGATCGGGCAATTCCCATCATCGAACAATATCAGTACATCGCCGCCGCCGCCGTCTTTGCTAACCCAGTTCCCGCCTTAGACTTGCTAGCAACAACCGCCATCAGCACCCAACTCGTAATCGATCTCGGCGCTATCTACCAGCAAAAGTTTTCCTTAGACCAAGCTAAGACAGTAGCGGCTACTTTAGCTAATCAAATGTTCAAATTGGGATTAGTAGAACTGTCTACCCAAACTATTACTGGACTGCTGAAAAGCAATGCCGTCACCTATGTAGCAGGAGGCGCGGTGCAGGGAATTAGTGCAGCCTATTTTACCAGAATAGCAGGACTGAGTTTAATTGAATATTTCCAAAGTCAAGAACTGGAAAATGCTGCCAAAGGCATTTTCAATCTCGACCAGTTGACTAAAACTTTGCAAGCAGTATTTACGCAAAATCAGCAAGTTTCCTTCTTGCAATCTTTCGTCAACCAAGTGGCGAGTCGCCTTTCATCTCAGGTATCTGGGCCCGAAACCGTTAAGTCGGCGGTCAATTAGAAGTAGTCCAGCATCTGATGTTGTTAAATTCGATCAATCGCCCATGATATCCGTAGGGACACGGCAGTGCCGTGTCCTAGTCGCAGCCCATTAAGAAACCGTTAATTCAGGGGTCAATTAAAATTAGTCCAGCATCTGATATTAAATCCGGTCAATCGCTCAGGATATCTGATATTAAATCCGGTGGATTGCCCACGATATCCGTAGGGACGCGGCAGTGCCGTGTCCCTACCTAACTCCCCAATAAAAAACTAGAAATTTCTCAAAAATTGTATTAAAATAAGAAATAGAATGTTATAGTTCGACGCTCAATTACATTGCTTAAAAAAGCCGATCGCCAATGGCTGACAATTCCCTTCAAGAAAATCGCTTATCCCTTGCCCGCGCCAGTTTGCGCGAATCCCTGGCGCGCTATTCCCACCTGCGCCAAGGGAAAAAAAACTCGAATAATACAGAATTAGAAGCAGCGCTGCAATATCAGTTAGATATCTTAACTTCCACCTCAGAAAAACTAGACCACAACGTCATTCGCATTGCTACTTTCGGCTTAGTCAGCCGCGGCAAATCAGCCGTATTAAACGCGCTTTTAGGTCAAAAAATTCTGCAAACAGGCCCTCTCAACGGCGTGACTCAGTGGCCGCGTTCCGTGCGCTGGAGTGTGCCTTTATCCTTCCTTGACAGCGACGAATCCCCCCAACCCCCCCTTGGCAAAGGGGGGAAAGGAGGGGTGCAAGTAGAATTAATCGATACTCCCGGACTTGATGAAGTTGGCGGCGAAGTGCGTGGCGAAATGGCGAAACAAGTAACTCGCCAAGCTGACTTAATTCTGTTTGTCGTTGCAGGCGATATCACCCGAACTGAATATCAAGCACTGTGCGAATTGCAAACAGCTCAAAAACCGCTGATTTTAGTTTTTAATAAGATAGATCTTTATCCAGAATTAGACAGAAAAGCTATTTACCAAAGTTTGCAAGCGCTGGGAAATTCAGAACAGTTAGCAGCCGCTGCGCTAACAGAGGAAACAGATAGCGAAAATTTGTCCGATCGCCCAAACAACTCCTCCCCTAAATCTACTCCAAAACCATCGGTTAAAACTGCCAAATCTTTAGAAATAGTCATGGTAGCCGCCGAACCCGCGCCGGTGCAAGTGCGGGTGGAATGGCCCGACGGAAGAGTAACTAACGAATGGGAGTCGCCACCCCCGCAGATAGACGAACTCAAACATAAAATTCTCACAATTCTTAACAGAGAAGGTCGATCGCTCCTCGCTCTAAATGCTTTAGTTGAAGCTAGAGATGCCGAAGCAAACATTGCCCGCCACGTTCTCAAATTGCGACAAACAGAAGCCGAAGATTTAATCTGGCAATTTGCCAAATATAAAGCTTTGGCTGTCGGTTTAAATCCAGTGGCATTCTTGGATGTAATGGGAGCAACTGTCGCAGATTTAGCCTTAATTCGCTCTTTATCCAGACTTTACGGTTTACCCATGACTGGTTACGAAGCCGGGAAACTTTGGCAGACTATTTTCTCCAGTGCTGGCGGCGTACTTTTGGGAGAATTGGGTAGCAGTTTTCTGTTGGGATTTGGCAAAAGTGCGGCCGCTGCGGCCCCGCAAATCGGCTTTTCTACTTTTGCCGGAGTTGCTGTCACTCAAGCTAGTTTAGCAGCTTACGGAACCTATGCTGTCGGTCGTGCCGCCCAAGTTTATTTAGAAAAAGGCTGCACCTGGGGCCCCCTGGGACAAGATACGGTAATTCAAGAAATTCTCGCCACCATCGAGCGTAATACAATTATCGATCGCTTGCAGCAAGAGTTTAAAATATGACACAAACAACAGCCATTACTGAAATCATCCAAACTTTAGCAGATGTTGAATCTCGATTCAATATTACGCGAACTGAATCGGAGGGATTTTTCCCAGAATGGTATGCAGATTTACCCGAAATTACAGAAGTCGATAAAGCCGCTCTCAATTTAATTCGGCGGCGATATCTTTATCATTTAAATGATGGAAGCCTTACAGAAGGAACCGTTACGCTAATCATGGGTTCGCCTCTATTGGAACGAGCGGGTTTTTACGATCCACCTTTTAAAATGATGGCTGAAAAATCTTTACAAATTGTTTTAGATGACGAGGATGATGAAGTAGAAACTCTCAAGGGACGGATTGATGTTTTAGTGATGCAAAATCAGTTTTGGGTGACACTCTTAGAGTCGAAGCGCACTACCATTTCAGTAATGTCTGCACTTCCCCAAACACTAGCATACATGACCGCCAATCCCCGTAAGGATAGACCGAGTTTTGCTGCGATGACAAATGGCAGTGAAATTGTATTCGTCAAGCTAGACTTTGAGAATCCGCCTAAATATGACTTATCAAGAATATTTTCACCGCTTCCTCTAACCAACGAACTTTATACAGTGCTTCAAATCTTCATAAAAATTGGTCAACTGATTGCTCAGCCATAAACATCGCAGAAGACTCGGCGGTTGAAACCGCGTCTATACAAAGAAAACCCGCCGACGCGGGTTGAATACCGGGCGATTAAAATTACCTTATTTTCTCCATAAGACTCGGCGGTTGAAACCGCAGAGTCTTCTCTTCAGTCCGCGGAGGCGGACTTCGTTTGTGTAGTCGCGGTTTCAACCGCCGAGTCTTATCTTCTTACCTTCCCGCAATTCTAACACCTTCCCTAAAATGCGCGATCGTCGCAATTACCGCTATAGAAAAGTAAAATATTCTAATCAGCCAAAAACAAACCCGCATTGACCAAGAAACAATAGTCGGAGCAATACCTGTAAACTGTACAAATCTGGAATTAACTTTTTTTTCAAAGCTGTCAAGGTCTTTCATCTCCGATTGTTTCGTCGGAATAACCGGAAACTGACCAGTATATACGTAATAACCGATAAAACCAGGCAATCCTACTTTTCTATTCAAAAATGAGTTAGTTAAGATTGCAGTTTGCGGAGGCGATAATTTATCCAATTCTTCCACTTTTTCCAGCCAAGAATTATATCTGATGGCTGGCGTAATCATGAAAACTAAGGGAACTATAACTATCAACAAAGCAGCACTAATTTTGCGACCGTATTGAGGGTGTAGAAGCCTTGTCGCCACACCCACTCCCATACCGATAAATGCAAATACCAATATATTTAACAGTTCAATAATTTCGATCCCCCTCAATAAATCACCGATAATCAGAATTGTATATAATAATTTGTCTGCCAGTAGCAGAGCTACCCACTTGATGAGAAGTGAAACGCCTACAATAGTAGCTACAATCGCCACATAGCCGATGCCACCTAGAACGTAGAGTAAAATCGAACCGACTTGTTTTAATGACTGCATGGAATTATTCACTAAGTGAAAGTTTAGGAGTCTGATTGACAAAAAATTTTAAATTTTAGAGCAATCTGGAGTTCCAAATTTGATTTTTAAAATAGATTAGCTTGACATCTTGAAATCAATCTACAATCTACAATCTACAATCGATCGACAAGTTCCCGCGCCGCCGCTTTGGTGACTTGTGCGATCCGTTCCTTCACAACATCATCTTCGATCGCCCTTTGGTCTGTTTCTTGTTCGCGATCGATCCCCAACCATAAAAGATACTCGATATTACCAGCCGGGCCAAGTAAAGGCGACCACGTTAAGCCCCGTTGCTGCCATCCTAAAGCTGTGGCTGCCTTCCACACTTGAAAAATCGCATCAGCTTGAGTTGCTGAGTCTCGCACTACGCCTTTTTTCCCGACTCTCTCGCGCCCTACCTCAAACTGCGGCTTTACCAGCAACACCGCTTCTCGCGGTGGTACCAACAATTCCCACAGCGCCGGTAAAATCTTATCCAGGGAAATAAACGACACATCTACTACCGCCAAATCTGCATAAACTCCTTTTGGCCAAGCACCGGCTAGGGACAACTCTTGCTCCCCCCCTTGACAAGGGGGGGCTGGGGGGGGTGACTCTTGCTCCCCCCCTTGACAAGGGGGGGCTGGGGGGGGTGAATTGCCGTAAAGCTCAGCAGCAGTCATGTACCGCAAATTGGTGCGTTCTTTCAAAATTACCCTCGGATCATTCCTCAAGCCCCAATCTGCTTGACCGTAGCCAACATCTACGCCGTACACTAGGGTGGCGCCGGCTTGCAGCAGACAGTCGGTAAAACCGCCTGTGGAGATGCCGCCGTCGAGACAAATTCTGCCTGCTACTGGGATCGCAAAAACTTCTAAAGCTTTGGCTAATTTGTCGCCGCCTCTAGAAACATAGCGCGATCGCTCTTTAATCTGAATTTTTGCTGCAATGTCAACCTCAGTGCCCGGTTTGTCAACTACCTGCTGGTTGATAGAGACTTTCCCAGTCCGAATCAAGGCCTGAGCTTGCTGTCTGGAACTGCACAAATCTAGGCTGACCAATAAAGTGTCTAGTCGCTGTTTAGCCAAGGTTTTTAATCTGTACGAATAGGGTTAAGAACAAGTACCAGATTAGCACTTACGCACGAGCCCTAGTGCGGATTTTTGGCGACCATTTTGGTTTTTGGCTCATCGCGGGGCATCGATCCCACCTGACATTATGTGACTGAGATCGCTCGGATTGTGTAGTTTTATCACAGATAAACATTCATAGAATCACACAAAAAATTGGGCCAATAGCAGATGATTTATATGCAGCTAAAAGCACTACAACTATCACCAGGGCGATCGACCATGAAAACAATTAACTTTCCTATAAGAAATCCGGGCAATAGTCAAGAAAATCCCCTCGCATTCGTCAGCGGTGACATCATCCACATTCTTTACCCCAACGGCGAAGTAGAAGCAACAACCGTCGCACAAATCGCTCTGCGCCAAACCAAAAATCCCCTAGACAAATGCCTCGTCTGGGGATCTGTTGGCGATTTTTAACACCAGTTTCAAAAAATAATGCAATTATATGGAAGCTCCAAACCCTTAATTCATCAGTCATTCCCAATTATTCAAATCTTTAATCTAAAATCTTTAATCTAAAATCTTTAATCTAAAATCTTTAATCTCAAATGGCATAACCCATAAAAAAAGATCGCTTGGAGGCTGTGAGGCCAAAAAAAGCGATCGATCCAACTGCTGCTAACTGCAAGCCACAAATGCAATTTGCGGCTAAAAGAACTAGCAAATTGACTTAAATATCTTGTTCGCTCAATTCGCGAATCAAGTAATCAAAAGGCTGCTCCAAAAAAGGCCCCACAGACAAGCCAGCAGCTTCCACCTGAGCCTTAACCATCTCCTTCATAATGCCAATCCCCATCACCGTCGGGCCAATGGGAACGCTTAGAGAATTGTAAGTTTCCCGCAAACCTTGCAGCACGCGCTCGTCGAGCACGTCGGTACTTCCAGCCACTAGGGCGTAAGTAGCATAGCGCAAGTAGTAGTCCATATCCCGCAGACAAGCCGCGTAACGGCGAGTCGTGTAGGCATTTCCCCCGGGACGGATCAGTTCCGGCTGTTCAGCAAATAGCTGGATACCAGCTTGCTTGACAATTGCCGCAGCATTGCTGTTAATCGCAGCCGCCGCCTGTACCCGTGCCGTGCCCGTTGCAAAATAAGATTTCAACCGATCGATACCATCTCGGTCTAAATACCTACCAGCAACATCATAATTTTCAATCAGACTCGTCACTGCATCGCGCATAAGTTTCTCTCCCAAAAATCTTTATCAATACTTTGCTATCTGAGACAGACCGCCTATTGTAGACTACTACAAATCGGCGTTTGATTAAGATTTGAGATAGGATTTTCACGAAGGGTAGTCTATCCGCGGCAAACTGTCGTAAAATTCAGCCGTTTGCCTTGTATCTTCAGCCGAAAAATAATCCACAGGGCAAGAATCTCAAACTGCCCGGCCGCACTGGGCCCCTATTTCAAAATTTTGTAGCCATAGATACAAAATAGTGGATACTGAAGGCCTACGATCGCCCAAACAGTCTGAAATCGGCCGATCGCCAAGACACAACCAATATCAGGAGTAAGTCATGTTCCAGACGCCCCAAGAAGCCTTAAACTACATAAAAGAAAATAAAATCCAGATCGTTGACCTAAAGTTCATCGATATGCCGGGGATCTGGCAGCACCTTTCCCTGTTCCACGACCAAATCGACGAAACCGCATTCACAGACGGCGTACCCTTCGACGGTTCCAGCATTCGGGGCTGGAAAGCCATCAACGAATCAGACATGACAATGGTCATCGATCCTACCACCGCGTGGATGGACCCGTTCATGGCAGAACCCACCATCAGCTTCATTTGCAGCATCAAAGAGCCCCGCACCGGCGAACCGTACAGCCGCTGTCCCCGCACCATTGCTCAAAAAGCCATAGACTACTTGCTGACAACCGGTCTGGGCGATACAGCATTTTTTGGCCCGGAAGCAGAATTCTTTATTTTTGACGACGTTCGCTTCGACCAAACCCAAAATTCCGGCTACTATTACGTAGATTCGATCGAAGGTCGCTGGAATTCCGGCAAAGAAGAACCAGGCGGCAACCTCGGCTACAAACCGCGTTACAAAGAAGGTTATTTTCCAGTAGCACCAACCGATACCTCTCAAGACATGAGAACGGAAATGCTGCTGACAATGGCCAAATGCGGCGTACCCATCGAAAAACACCACCACGAAGTCGCCACCGGCGGGCAATGCGAACTCGGTTTCCGCTTTGCCACATTAGTACAAGCCGCCGACTACTTGATGACATACAAATACGTCATCAAAAACGTCGGCAAAAAATACGGCAAAACCATCACCTTCATGCCCAAACCGCTGTTTAACGACAACGGTTCCGGGATGCACGTTCACCAGTCGATTTGGAAAGACGGCCAGCCGCTATTTGCAGGCGATCAATATGCTGGTTTCAGCCAAATGGGACTGCATTACATCGGCGGCATTCTCAAGCACGCGCCGGCACTTTTGGCACTCACCAACCCGACGACTAATTCCTACAAGCGTTTAGTTCCGGGCTTTGAAGCTCCTGTAAACTTAGCTTATTCTCAAGGAAATCGATCGGCATCCGTGCGGATTCCGTTGTCGGGAACCAACCCCAAAGCGAAGCGGTTAGAATTCCGCTGTCCCGATGCCACATCCAACCCCTATTTAGCATTTGCAGCAATGCTGTGCGCCGGCATAGACGGCATCAAGAATCAAATCGATCCGGGTGAACCTTTGGACGTGGATATCTACGACCTTTCGCCGGAAGAATTGAGCAAAATTCCTTCGACTCCCGGTTCCTTGGAAGGCGCTTTAGAAGCTTTAGAAAAAGACCACAGTTTCTTAACAGAAACTGGCGTATTTACCGAAGACTTCATCGAAACCTGGATTTCCTACAAACTCGACAACGAAGTCAACCCGATGCGGCTGCGTCCTCACCCCTACGAGTTTGCTCTCTATTACGACTGTTAGAAAATTAATAATTAAAAATTAAAAGTTAAAAATGGTAATTATACCATTTTTAACCGAGGATTTTTAATTAATAAGAACGCCGCCCTTAAAAGCGGCGTTTTTTTCGAGTTTAGAACTTCTGGATCAGAGCCCATACTCTCCCGTTCCCCGACACTATCTGGGCAACGCTGTTAGTAGTAGGGCCCATTGTAGCCTCAGAGACATCCTCTACAGCCCATTTATTTGCTTTCTCATCAACAATAAACAAATCATCAGCGGTAGTGCCTTCTTGAACTCGATATATCTTATTCAAAATGAAACGTGTCCGCGCCTCAGCTTTTGGTATGCCCGTAACTTGATCAGGATCGATAGAGAGGGCACTGCCTTCTTTTAATGTACCTTTCGAGTTACTTAAATTGCGATCGTCCCTTTGAGCAAGCCGCACGCCGTGAAGCTGCAAAGAAGGCTCAGTCTCAGAGATATTCGAGGCAGCAGCTAGCGCCCCACTTTTTCCCAAACCGAGAACCGCTGCAAAAGCCGTCAAAATTAGCAAAGGCTTGAAATAATGCACAGTTTTCATGCTTATTTGTTTGTCAGGTGCTGCTCTCAGTATAAAGTAGCAATTAGCAATTACCAATGACCAAACGATGTCCGATATTTTTGTGATGATCCGCAATCAGAGTAACGTCGCCATGACTTCAGTTGACGGTATTGCCTTTGTCACTTTACTGACTCAAGAAGGACGAGTGCTCGCCGAGGAGACAGTTGATCTGTTTGAGGCAGATGTGAATTTTGATGAACTGAAGCAGGGCAAATATACTGTAGTTGTCAGGCACGAAAGCGTCGAACCCCGATCGGCAAGCTGTAATGTTACAATCACCGATGAAGATCGGGTCATCATGCTGACATTTGTTTACCTGGAGCTAGAACGAGTGCTGCTCCGCATTCAAACTTCAACCGAAGAAAGACTATGACAGTAAAAGTTACTCCGCCAAATTCAATTAAAATGTTTCGCTATCGAGTACATTTCTTGGCGAAAGACCTCTGGAGGGAAAAAAACCCGATTTGTCGGATGAATCTGGCTTTACAGTTAGCCGATGTGGCGACAACGCTGGCTAGGTTGGAAGTAGAAGAGGCGCGAAAATTTCAACAAGAGCCTGCTAGTGTTGAGGCTTCAGACTCGATGGAACCTGAAAAGTTTTGAGGGCGTGAAATTTATTTGGGAGCGTCGCGCAACGGTTGCTTGACTCGCAACTCAAAACTATTGAAAGTCGAGCGCGATCTGCGAGTAAAAAAATTGTCTGTATAAAATTCAATCTCCCTGCTCAACAAAAATTCTCTGCCTTGCGAGGTAATTGGTTGTCGAAAAAACTGCGTTACACTTATACAAGTATCTTTACAAAAAAACATAAAACCATGACTGTTGCCTATCCCCGCAAGCTTCGCAACGCTATGGGAGCGCGCGAAATTTTAGCTCAAGTAGTGCGCGATCGCGAAATTCACCTGATCACCCTTAACCGCTACCGCTACAGCGAACAGCGCAGTTGCAAAGACCTCACCGACTTGATCGAACAGCTAGACGGCGAACCGGCCGAACTCGTGCGCGATCTTTCCCGCCACATCTCCGACGAAGCGCGGCACGCCATGTGGCTCACCGACTTGCTGGTAGACATCGGCCAAAATGTGGGAAAGCCGCCGGGAGTCTCCTACATAGACGAATTTGAAAGGTTGTATGACAGCGAGCAACAAGACCCGACCAAAGACCGCGAAGATTTTGTAATTTCTTCTCTAGCCGCGATTAACGTCACCGAAAAGCGGGGCTGCGAATACTTCTCAGCCCACATCCACGCCCTCAAACAGGCTCCCCAAACCGACGAAAACGTCAAAATTCGCGAAACCATCGAAAAGATTTTTCCCGAAGAAGCTGGTCACGTCCGCTGGGGCAACCGCTGGCTGGGATCTCTAGCTGCCAAAAGCCCGGAACACCGCCAGAAGGTGGAACAGGCAAAACGCAAGTATGTGGCGATCGAACAAGCAGCTTTTGAATCGGGAATGGATATCATGCTGGGGGCAGAACTCCGTCGCGTCACCCGCCTCGTGGATATTGCCAACACCATGCCGATGTGGGAACGCCCGCAATACCTGATGGAACGCTTGCCCAGAACCCTGCTGGCCCCCGACCTACAAATGACCAGAGTCGATGTAGCTCAGCGCGCCTGGAACCGCGACCCGCAGGCATTTGTGGAGAAATTGGTGCCGATGTTCCTCAACGGCTTGAATACCATTGAGAAGAAGCCCGCGGCGACTAAGCCCAAGGCTTAAAAACGATCGCGAACCTGGTTGAAACCGCTCTGCAAGTCAAACTTGCGTCTGCCTCCACAAACAAGCGAGATATACTGGTTCCCAGGCATAGCCTCGGAACCAGTTATTTAAAGTCATAATTTTAAGCTTGAGCAAGTAAACTGATTATTGGAATAGTTTTCCGTCTAAATATTAATCATGACTACCAGCGAGCCGAACATACAAACAGCTTCCGCAGAAAGCCTATCGAGTGAAAGCGCGATCGCCTCTGAGCAGGTCGAAAAAGCCACAGCCGTCACCTATGCAGAAGAAATTGAAACTGTCATCGCCAGCATGGCTGTAGACCAAAAAGTGATGGTCGGTCAAAATGAAGCTGGGGGACATCTTTGGAAGTTTAAGTACGGCAGTGTTGAAGTGTTCGTGCAACTCACCGGCGAAACCGAAGATGATACTTTGACTGTTTGGGCTTTTGTACTGCAGTTGCCGGCGAAGAATGAAGCTCAATTAATGCGGAAACTTCTAGAAATGAATTGGCTGTCTACTTTGGAATCTCATTTTGCCATTGTTGACAATCAAGTTGCGGTAATATCGACTCGGACGATCGCCGAAATCTCGGCCGGGGAAATTTCTCGGGTTATTACTATTGTCGCCACGATCGCCGATGATAATGACGATATTCTGCAAGCAGAATTCGGTCAGTAGCCATTAGTTAACAGTTAACAGTCAACTAACAGTTAAAAGTTAACAGTTAACCGTTAACTAATATGCAGGCCCTGCGATCCAAGCAATAGTGATTCCCAGCCCCAAACCGACAAGCACTTGAAAAGGAGTGTGTCCCAGCAACTCTTTCAGGCGAGCCTCATTAAGGTTGTGATCTTCCTCAAAAAACTCGTCAATAATTTGGTTGAGGATGCGAGCTTGCTTGCCTGCAGCTTGGCGGACGCCTGCTGCGTCGTACATCACAATAATTGCAAAGATCGCAGCGATCGCAAAATCCGGACTTTCCCATCCCATCGTTTGTCCCACTCCAGCAGCCAAAGCGCCCACAAAAGACGAGTGAGCGCTGGGCATTCCGCCGGTGGTTACTAAATTCCGAAGATTGAATTTGCGATTTTTGACTAATTCGATCGGCAGCTTCATGATCTGAGCCGCCAGACAAGCGAGCAAAGCAACCACGAGTACATGATTGTTTAATATGCCGCTGCAAATTTCCTGCATAGTGTTTGGTATTTCTAGTTACTGCGGCTGGTAATAAAATCGGCGATCGCCAGCAGCGGTAGAGCTTTGCTCCCAAACACTGCCAATTGAGCCTTAGCATCAGCAACAAGCTGCGAAGCTTGGCGCCGAGACTCCTCAATTCCCCACAAACTCGGATAAGTGACTTTCCCTGCTTGAACATCTTTGCCAGCAGTTTTGCCCAGTTCTTCTTGGGTAGCAGTAATATCCAGAATGTCGTCAATAATCTGGAAAGCCAGCCCAATATTTTGAGCGAAACGAGACAGCCGCTGCAAATCTGCTGCTGAGGCCCCAGCCAGAATTGCCCCACAAACTACGCAGGCCTCTAACAGCGCGCCTGTTTTGTGAGCGTGAATGTAATTCAAAGTTTCCAGAGAAACATCTGTCTTGCCTTCCGATTCCAAATCAACCACCTGACCGCCTACGAGTCCAGCAGCACCCGATGCCCGCGCCAAATGGGCGATCGTCTGCAACACCTGCTGGGGGGGTACGTTCTGAGTTTTAGTGGCGATAAATTCAAAAGCATAGGTCAACAAACCATCGCCAGCCAAAATGGCAATATCCTCGCCGTAGACTTTGTGGTTCGTCAGTTTGCCACGCCGGTAGTCGTCATTGTCCATTGCCGGCAAATCGTCGTGAATCAGCGACATCGTGTGGATCATTTCCAAAGCGCAAGCTGTCGGAATTGCCATAGATGTAGTGCCGCCGGCCAGTTCGCAGCTAGCCAGACACAGGATCGGACGCAGGCGCTTGCCCCCCGCTAGCAGCGAGTAGCGCATTGCTTCGTAAATTTTCTCTGGGTAGATGACCGGCAGTGCACTGTCGAGAGCTACCTCGATCGCCTCTTTTCGATTGACTAGATAAGTAGATAGGTCGAAAGAGGATTCCGGTTGGGACGAACCCATTTCTGTTGCCAATACCATCCCTTGCTCTCTTGTACTGAATAGTTATGTGGGATATTGTGAGCCGTTGGGGTCGGATCGTGCCGACTTTTACGGCGGTAGTTGCTCGAACTCCGAGCATCAATTAATCATTCTACGGGTGTTGTTGCACAGAAAATCTTTGAGTTTTGATAACTTTGTCAAATTACCAGTCAATCTAAAATTTACAATCTCAAATATGAAATCCGCTGATTTGTCTGGCAACTTCCAAAAACCGCTGCACCGCCGCCGTGGGATCGCTGCGCCAAATTAGGGCGATCGCCACAATGCAGGTTGATTCTGGCAACGCTTTGTAAACTACCCCGCTGCGCTGGAAATTTTGCATCGACGCCGGGACGATCGCCACCCCCATCTCGGCGGCTACCAGACTCACAATGGTTTGCATTTGAATGGCTTCTTGAGCTGCGCGAGGGCTAAAACCGGCTTGCTGACAAAGACTGACGATCGCATCGTACAATCCCGGAGCCTGGGATCGCGGAAATAAAATGAACGGTTCGGTAGAGAGTTCGCGTAATTCTACCTTCGCGCGATCGGCCGCCGGATGCGTTTCTGGCAGTGCCACGATCAGCGGTTCTCGAAAAACGATTTCAGAATTTATCCCATCTTCCTCAACCGGAGGGCGCACGAAGCCGATATCAATTTGCCCGAACCGCAGCCGCTGCAACTGTTCGTTTGTCGTCAGTTCGTGCAGTTCGAGCAAGACTGCGGGACACCGAGTGCGAAAGGCTTGCAAAATCGCTGGAACCACGTTGTGTGCTGCAGAACTCACAAAGCCGATCGTCAGTTGGCCGAGTTCGCCCCGACTTGTCTGTCGGCCGAGTTGAATTGCTCGATCGACTTGCTGCATAATTTTCTGTGATTCCTCAAAAAAAAGCTGTCCCGCTTCCGTGAGCACAACCGTCCGCTTGGTGCGGTGAAACAATTGAAATCCCAACTCTGCCTCCAAATGCTGAATTTGTTGGCTCAGCGGAGGTTGGGCAATATGCAGTTTTTCCGCTGCGCGAGTGAAATTCAGTTCCTCTGCAACGGCAATAAAGTAACGTAAATGTCGCAGTTCCATAGCTCCCCTATCATTAATACTTTAAAAGTATAAGTTGTTAGTTAAAAAAATATTGGACATTAATCATGGCATTTAATACAGTGATTAATAGGTGAGATTGAGAATTAAATAATGGCTAATTTGGATATCAAAATTAGAGAAGCAGAACTTGCTGACTTGGAAACTATTCTGACTTTTATCGCGCAAAAAAGCGAGTTCGATGGAGCGAAAACTTTGTTAGCAGCAACCGCAGAGCAATTGCAGCAAGCTTTATTTAGTCAACCTCCGCTAGTGCGGGTATTGTTGGCAGAAATTGAAGGCACTGCGGTAGGATTTGCTATGTTTTATGCTACCTATTCAAGTTTGTTGACGCAGCCTTGTCTGTGGCTTGATGATTTATTTGTGCAAGCTCCTATGCGCGGTATGGGAGTCGGTACAGCTTTGTTGAAACATTTGGCACAAATTGCTGAGTCCACAAATTGCGGGCGGATTGAATGGACTGTTAATGCTAAGAATGCGCCGGGAATTGCTTTTTATGAAAAGCAGGGAGCGCGGATTTTGGAAAATATTAGAGTTTGCCGTATTGATGGGGATGGAATTGGTTTGCTTGCTGGGAAATAATTCAATAACGAATCGCGTGTTCGTCTCAGAAACACGGTTTATCGCTACACTCTTCAACCCGCGGAGGCGGGTTTTGCTTGTATAGAAGCGGTTTCAACCGCCCTGTGTAATTTACAATTTGAGGAATTTCAAATGTCACAAGATTCTTGGAATACATCTCTTTACGAGAAAAATCATGCTTTTATTTGGCAGTACGGTGAATCGCTTTTGGAGTTACTCGCTCCGAAGGCGGGAGAACGAATTCTGGATTTGGGCTGCGGTACGGGACAGTTAACTGCAAAGATTGCTGAAAATGGTACTTTTGTGCAAGGTATTGATTCATCTTTGTCGATGATTTCCACGGCAAAAGTTAACTATCCTCACATTAACTTTGTGGCTGCGGATGCTAGGGATTTTCAAGTAGAAGAGCCGTTAGACGCTGTGTTTTCTAATGCTGTTTTGCACTGGATAAAACAACCGGATGCTGCGATCAATTGCGTGAAAAAAGCGCTGAAGCCGGGAGGGCGTTTTGTGGCTGAGTTTGGCGGTAAGGGGAATGTGGGGGCGATCGTCCGGGCGCTTTTGAGTGTTTTGTCGGAAATTGGCTGCCAGGAGGCTGAAGCGCTTAATCCTTGGTATTTTCCGAGTATTGGCGAGTATGCGGGGCTTCTGGAAAAGCAGGGATTTGATGTGGGTTATGCGGTTTTGTTCGATCGCCCGACTCCCCTAGAAGGTGGCAGTGCGGGTATGGTAAATTGGATTGAGATGTTTGCTGGCGGGTTTTTGTCGGGGTTGTCTGATGATGTGCGATCGCAGGTAATTAACTCCGTTGAAGAGCGTTTGCGATCGGCGCTGTACCGCGATGGTAATTGGATTGCAGATTATCGCCGAATTCGCGTTGTTGCTGTCAAAAATTCCTATTGACTCAACAAACACCGCAACAACTCGGTTTCTTGGATAAACCGGGTTGCTAAACACAGAGCTTAGTTTAAATCTGTTCTTCCCCTTGATTAAAACGCTGAATTCCTTCATTTTCCTCTACGCGTACAATAGCATCTTTGGGAATATTGAGGATGCCTATAAATGAATTTTGGCTTACTTTCAAAGTTTGTTCCTTATTTTTGTGCTCGGCAAGTTCGCGCTGTAAATTGTCAATAGTCTGTTGAAACCGAGCGGCTTGTCTGAGCATTTCTTGTTCTGAACAATCCAGCAATTGAATTAAAGTGGCAACTTGATATTCCAGTAATTGGGTTTCGGCAAAATTGTTATTAGTAACAAAATTTTGAGGATTTTCTGAATACTCAAAAACACTTTGTTCGTCGGGGAGGGACAATGCTGTTTTGACACTAAGTGCCAAATTTTTAAACATTTCAGTCCGGCCTTGGGGAATTTTAACTTTCAGGAACATCACTACCGCAAACAAACTTCCTGACGGCAGAAGTCCCCCAAATCCCAAGACAGACTTGACTTGGTAGGGGATAATTAAAGAATTTTGCTCAGGAATAAAGGGGCTGCCTTTTGCCTCTGATACGTGAAAAATATTTAATACTGCGGGCTCTAATTGCAGGAACCTTTCTGGCTCAATTCCGAGGAATGTAGGAATGTCTAAACCGAACTGCCGGATTATTTCCGAAATCGCCGGCATTTGAGCCACTAATTTTGTGCTAACTAATGGAATAGCTGTATTTTCTGCTGCTGTGTGCCGAGAATTCCACTGCGGTTGTGTGCCTGCGGCTGCTAGCAGAGTCCAACATTTCATGTCGGCGGCGGGGGAATTGCCCTTCATCAAGCGGCGGGCGGATTGTTGCAATGAGTCTTCTAATTCCCCGTAGGGATGAGTTTTGAACAAACGCACTAAGGCACAGGTATTTTCTCCAGTTTGCGAGTCGCAAAAATGTTGGTAAATATAGTTAACAATTTTCTGGCTGCTGGCTTCCATACTAGCAGTATTTCTACCTAACTGGCGCAGGACTAAGCTGCATTTTGCCATGTCTTGCGGGGTAAATAAGGTAATATCGTACATTAAAAAATGCTCTCCAAGAGCTCAAACACTGTTTTTCATTTATCGTTAAGGCCGCTACGGCATCCGGAATCTTACTGAGAGTTTTGCACCAAGTGTTAGTTAAAATATGTAGAAACTTGGCTCGCCAAATGCAGCAGTTGTATGGCAGGATCCAGAAATTAAGATTTAAAAAAAATCTATTCCCTAGGGTAGGTCACAAGGACAGAAAAGCCGATGTAAATTTTATAAAATAATTTTTTACGATAACTCCCCCAGAGGAATTAAAGAAACGGGGTTTTTCACCGGATATGCCTCGCGTTTTACAGGGCATTTTCGTAGATAAAAGTCGGTTTCTGGGTAAGCCATATTCACCGAACTCCTAGAAACTCAAGCTGCAATTTTTGTGGCGGGCGATCGCCCGCCGATTTGTCAAAAATTGGTACAATAGACCTCTTGCAAAAATAGCTGGGACGGGCTCTCCGGCCCATCCCACAAAAAGTTTTTTCTGTTGTGGGATGGGCCGGAGAGCCCGTCCGAAAATTTGCTTAAAAGGACTGTTGCAAGAAGTCTAATTTCGTCAGTCTTGGACGCAGAAACCGGGTTTGCTTACAGAGAAAAAACCCGGTTTCTTGGGTATTGGTAAGTAGATGCTGTGTTCAAAACTTTTAACCACCTCAAACAACTCTACTCCGCCGGTTGAGACTTTGCTTCCAGGGCATCTTTAGCAGACAATCCCTGATCTTGAACGCCAAAATACCACAAACTAGCAGCAGCTTCGGCCCGAGTCACCGATTTCTTCGGCTGAAACAGAGTAGTAAAACCAAAAACGCGGCGAATATTCGCTAAGTCTCCATTGTTAAAATCAGCTAAAACTGCCCGCGATGCCTGGGAATCAATCTTAGAAGCATCTTGAAAACCCCATTTTTCTTTCACTCCGTCAATGTTAGCTGTCGGTAAAACTTGACGACTATCTACAGGCACTTTCCAGAGAATCATTGTTTCGCGAGTTAAAGGTGCATCCGGGCGAAATTTCACATCTTTAGTTTCACCCGAAAGCGAACTCGGAATTACACCGGCTTCTGCTAAACCTTGAATTACTGAAAAATCTGGGTCTGTTTTGGATACGTCAGAAAAAGCCGGTTCGCTAGAGTCTACTGCTAATCTAATTTGTTTGGCTTGACGGCTAGCATAAATCTGATTGTTAGCTGCTACTAACCAGCGGGCGTATTCGCGGCGAGTGACAATTTTGTTGGGTTTTGGCAAAGTGCTGGCTGTTTCTAAATTAGCACTTTCTGTTGCTCGCACTTTCAGCACTTCCAACTGAGTTAAATCAGCCACATACTGCCGCAACTGTTGAGGAATTTGGGTGTCTAGTTGGCTAACTTGTGCTGATTTTGGCGAGGCAGATGGCGTTGGAGTAGTTCCCTCTGAATTAGATGGAGTTGGTGAAGCGGTTGGAGATGCGCTAGAATCCGAATTATTAGGTTGGGGACTGGCGACAATTTCGGGGCTTTCTTTGCTGTAGTCGATCGCAAATTCTGTAAAACCCCCTACTTTCTGAGTAGGAGAAAGCGACACTGTTACCCGCAAATTATCTCGCGTTGCTACCAAAGAACCTTGTCCCTCGGCGGTTGGGCGGCTGACTATTTCCCAGTTGCGACGCCCAAACTCTGTAGAGTAAAAGTTCTGAACTGAATTAACCGGATCTGTGCTTTCCCAACGCAGCCGCACATTTTTTGGCGACGGATCGGTTTGCCCACCAACTTCGATTAACTCAGCATTAGGATAGAGTGGAATCTCTGTCGGGAAATCGGGAGGAAGTTTGGCGGTAGAGTTTGTCTCAATTGCTGTCGCTGGTGGCGGGGAAGAGAAAACTACTGGGTTTTGTTTTAATTTCGGATCGGCGGCTAATGATTCTTCGAGTGCCTTGCTGTTGGGGCTGTTTGCACAAGCTGTGACAGCAGCCAGCAGACACACAGCCAGCCAAGTATTTACAGCAACGAGTATATTGGTTTTATTGGTTTTAGTGATTTTAGATCGTCCTTGAGAGTTGCCTCGCCGTTGAGTAAATATAATATTCAGCATAAATCCCCCCTTTGCGGATATATTTCTAGGCTAGCGCAGATCGATCGGGCATATATAATTTTTACCCAAATGAAATTTCTGTATATACTTCTAGTTACTGCTACATTACTTTCATACCCTGTCAAGTTTGCCCGTCCCGCTGCATCTCAACCAGCCCCGCTGCGGACAGCCATTCAGACGCCAGAGTGGCAGCCATTTTGCTCGGCGATGGGTCAGTTTGCGATCGATATGCCGGCAAATCCCAAAATTAATTCAGAAACTTTTTCAAATCAAATTATTGCTCATACATACCGATCGAACTTAAAAAACAAAGAAACTTATTTGCTTCAATACTTTGACCTTGATTTTCGGCTGAGGAACAATAATATCAATAATATCAGAATTACTTTAAATAATGCCGTTGATTTTTTCGTCGTGGCAGCGAATGCTAAAGTCTTGCAAGTGCGGGATATTTCCCTCGGAGGCTATCCCGGAAAAGAATTTGAGTTTCAGCCGCTTTCCCCGACTGAACCTGTAGGTGTAGGTCAAGTTTTTTTGGTGGAAACGCGCGTTTACGGCCTGGTTGCCACTACCCCAGAACCAGAAAATGCTCAAAAATTTCTCGACTCTTTTCGTTTGTTTTGAAGCAGGAAGTTTGGCAATGAGTAGTGTAGGAGATTTAACAGATTTAACGGAGAGAGGTTGAGGGAATAAGTCAGAGGTTGCAGGGAAGAGAGAAAAATTAGTTGGGAGTGGCGATCGAATTTATTAATAAAACTTACGCTTTTCAACTTGGTGTCTAGGTAAATATTGACCTGGGCAACAAAAAAGGCGGGCTCAAACCTGTTTTTGAGTAATAATGTGGTCAGAACTAAATTACGCTAAATTTGACTTAAGACCTTATTTTATTTTTTGTACTCTATCTAACGACATAGATTAATTTTACACCCGTGGAGCGATGTAGATACTTGCTCAAGTTTATATATTTGATATAAGGATTTTTAAAGCGCAGAAAGCACAAACCAGAAAGCAAAAACAAAGATGCTGTCTTGCTCCATCTGGCTCCCATCTGGCTCAACCAAGTCAGCCTCATTGAAAGCTTACCCGGAGGGTATTAACCTATTATGAACAAACTAACACCAATTCTCCTCAGCGGCCTCCTATTATTTGGAGCTGCTGCTTGCAGCGATGGGGCTAAAACTAGCGCTGATGCTCCTAATTCTGCCACAGGAAATACCACTAGCCCACCCCCAGCCGAGACAGTTCAAAAAACTCAGGGTGATGCCACTAGCCAGATTCGCCAAAACCAAGCAAATTCTGATATTAGGGCCAGAGAACAGCGCAACAACGTGACGGGAGGCGATGCAATCAGAGCTGATGGCGACCTCCAAAGTGAAGTGCGCTCGAAGTTAGAAGTAAACATCACTAAAGGTCAGCTAACTGTTGACGCAAAAGACGGGGTTGTCACCGTAGGCGGCACAGTTCCCAATCAAACTGATTTAGCTAAAATTGAGCCACTAGCTAAAGAGATTAAAGGTGTCAAACAGGTGAATGTTACTGCTGTTGTCGCCCCCGCTGCACCCGCATCGCCTAGCAGCAGTCAATAAATTAGAAGGAAGAAGTCCGAGGGAAAGAAGGGAGAAGGATGTAGTTATCTAGGAGAGAAGTCTGAGGGAAGAGGGTAAAGTTTGGCATGGTAAGATTGCTTGCGGAGCGGATCGCAACGCTTAGGTGACTCTCTAGGGAGAGCGGGGTTTTAAGTTAAAGAGTTTAAATTGAATTTAAAATTCACGCACTCAAAAATCGCGCAATACCTGCAACTTCCCCTTCCCCATTTCCGATTTCCCAGCCCGGATAATTAGTGGGAAACCAACCTGAAGATAGAGCGGGAAGTTATTCCCAGCGACCGATGAAAGTTGTTGGGAAAAAATGACTAAATGTGATTGATGGCAGAGCATAAATTCTGTGGTTGTGTAAAAGTAGTATATTTTCGAGGAGAAAAAAAATGGCTTTAGGTCAACACAAGCGAGCTGTAGGAGCATTTTCTAATTACCGAGATACGGAACTAGCCCTGATGGAGCTGCAAAGTACCGGGTTTCCGATGAATAAAGTTTCGGTAGTTGGGGAAAATCTCGATCGCAGCGACATTGCGGGCGCTACCGCTGGTAAGGGTACCGACGACAAAGTAGGCGGTGGCGCAAAAGCAGGGGCGACAGCGGGAGTCGTGACGGGCGGTTTGATTGGGTTACTCGGAAGCATTGGAGCGCTAGCGATTCCGGGAGTTGGCCCGGTGATGGCGGGGGGTGCGATCGCAACTCTACTGGCAGATACTGTAGTCGGAGGCGCGATTGGGGCAGCAGCAGGCGGTTTGGTCGGCGGTTTGGTCGGCTTGGGAATTCCCGAAGAAAAAGCTAAAGTTTATAGCGATCGCGTCTCGCGCGGAGAATATTTGGTATTCGTAGAAGGAACAGATGCCGAACTTGCCACAGCCGAAGGAATTATGAGCGTGCGGGGCATTCAGGATTGGGGCATTTACGATGTGCCGGCAGACACCGGCCGCAGAGCTTCGGGTCGCCAGAAGCGCGCCGTGGGAGTATTTTCAACCCGCCGCGAGACGGAACAGGCGCTGGGAGAACTGAGAACTGCCGGTTTCGACATGAACCGGGTTTCGGTCATCGCTAAGGATGCTGACTCGAAAGGGGACATCGCAGGCATTGACGTACACGACAGCGCCGACAACAAGGCGGATGAAGGAGCGACTAAGGGCGCCCTCACAGGTGGCACTTTGGGCGGTTTGACAGGCTTGTTGGTAGGTCTGGGCTTAGTGGCAATTCCGGGCATCGGGCCGATTATGCTGGCAGGAGCCTCAGCTACGGCGATCGCCACTACACTTGCCGGTACGGCTTTGGGTGCGGCTGCGGGCAGCTTGATCGGAGCTTTAGTCGGCATGGGAATTCCCGAAGAGGAAGCTAAAGCATACAGCGATCGCGTGGCCCGAGGAGATTACTTGGTACTGGTGGACGGCAGCGAAGCAGAAGTCGCTAAAGCTGAAACAATTCTGAGCCGCGGAGGCATTCAGCATTGGAACACCTACGACCACCCCAGCGTCGATAGCGCTCGGGCTGATTACGGCGCACCTGGCACTCCAGGGGTTGATACTACCGCTGGTGTTTACGATCCCACTCATGGCACTACCGGCCGCCCTCTGATTTAATAATTCAGAGTTTGTTTGGGTATTGTTTCTACTTCCTGCAGGGTAGTCGCACTCGCGCACTCGGATTGTGGAAAGTGATCCAACCAACAACGGCGAGCTAGCGGTTTTACGCTTCGTCGGTAAAATTATCTCAAAAGTCGGCTTTTTCTCTGAAAGCCGGCTTTTGTTTTGTTCTGGAAACTTAAAAAAGCTACCTGTCAAAAGTTTAATTTTGATTAGGGGCCCAGTCCGTGAGCTGGGCTTGGCGCCGGAGGATCGATCGGCTCCCTGAATTTTTACAGCAGAAATCCGCTGCGGTTTTTTAGTCTGTAACACTCACTACTGCTAGATTTTAAACCCCACAGTATTATCAAATTTAATGACCTAAATTACTACAGATATTGCCCAGTTAGTCAAAGAGCGACTATCTTTAATTATGGGTAGCTAATTTGAGCAACTTATACAGGTGAAGTAGCCAGTCCCGCGCGCCGAGTACGGCCTGCAGTGGTCGGCAACTATTAGAATAATATTGTCGTCGCCTTCCCGCAAGACTTAGGCTGGTCATTGCTTGGCTGTAGCAGCCCAATTGCTGTTGGCAAGACCTGCGGCATGAATACAGTTTTTCTGGGAATGCCTCAGAGAAGCATTTGAGAAGCCCAGGAACAGCTTTTATGTCCGGGAGCGCGTCTGGTGTCGAGTGTTCTGTAAATTAGAACCGCAAGCGCTCATGGATCGAGAAAAGATTAACAGCAAGCACAGCAGCGCGGGAATACGGGAACGACTCGCGAACCATTTTTTCGCGCAATCTCAGGCTCAGCACAGCGTATTGCTTGCTTCGCCGACGATTCGCTCAGCACTCCGAGGGAAACAGCCTTCCTGTTGGTTTTCACTGGCACGGAGCACAGTGGGGGGAGGTGACACTAGCTGAGCTGGCCTGGTGCTGCCGTCCGGGTTACTCGAAGGTAGAAAGCACTTATTTAGAAGGCATTAGGGGTTGAAGCTCCGCTATCTTCTTTCTTGATTGCACTAATAAATTCGATCGCCTGTATCGGCAATTTTTCGGGTCAGAAGGCGGCGCGGATGCCGCCAGCAATACCCCAAATATTCGATCGACCTTAACAAGATCGATCGACAACTTCTCGGTATTTTGGTAAGTGGTTAGCAGTTAATAGTTAGTGATTAGTAGTTAGTATAAATACAACTAACAATTAACAACTAACATCAACCGCCAACTAACTACTAGCAAAAATAAGGCTTACAGGGCTTACACTAGGCGAGAAACTCGGTTTTTTCATGACTTGGGCGCTGGCCAAACTTATATTTTACCAGAACCCGGTTTCTTTTCGTAAGTTATAACTAGGTTAGCAGGGTGATGCTAGGAATCAAGCAGTTTTGACAATTGTTACTGTACCAGTATTGGTTTAAAAAACTGACTGGCAAACACGATAGTACAAACTTTCAGACAACATAGGAACATCGAGAAATTAAGGAAACTCACTCAATTTTTTATGAATTTCACTGAACTTTTAAGTGCCGATGAACTTTTAATTAGACATAGAAACGGGGAACGAGATTTTCGAGGGGCTAACCTCATTGCAGCTCATTTGAGTGAAGCTAATCTCAGTCGAACAAATTTGAGCAGCGCTAATTTGAAAGGTGCTAACTTAATTAGAAGCAAACTGATTGGATCTAATTTAAACGCCGCCGACTTGAGCGGGGCTAATTTGTGTAAGGCGAAATTAATTGAAGCTAACCTCGGCAGTTCTAGTTTAACTGGAACTGTGGCGATCGCCGCAGATTTTAGCGGGGCAAATCTCAGCGGAGCAATATTGTCTCAGGCTGACTTGAGCAAAGCAGTTATGACTGGAGCGAGTTTAGTAGGAGCTTGTTTGCTAAGCGGCTCAAAACTAACTGAGGCTAATTTGAGCGGGGCGACGCTGAGCCGAGCAATTATGAGCGGGGTTGACTTAAGCAGAGCAAATCTGACGAGAGCGATTCTCAGCGAGGTAGATTTGACTGGGGCAAACCTGAGCGGAGCAACTTTAACTCGGGCTCATCTCAATCGCGGAAATCTCAGCGGTGTAAATTTGGTTGGGGCTTCTTTGAGCGAAGCAAGTCTGCGGGAGGCTTCTATTTGCGCTGCTAATTTGAGCGGTGCTGACTTGAGCGGCGCTGACTTGCAATCCGCCAATCTAAATGGCTCTAATTTGAGCGGTGCCGACTTGCAGGGAGCTAATTTGAGTAAAGCTAATTTAAATGGTTTGATTCTGCACAATGCTGATTTGAGGGCTGCGAATTTGAACAAAGCTTCTTTGCGGGGAGCTAATTTGAGCGGTGCGAATTTGTCGGGTGCTAGCTTGCTGGAAGCGGATTTGCGGGGGGCGAATTTGAGTCACGCCAATTTGTCGGGAGCGGGTTTGCTGCTGAGTTCTCTGACAGGGGCGAATTTGACAGGAACTAATTTGTCGGAGGCTAATTTGATTGGGGCGAGCTTGAATGTGGATAATTTGAATGAAGCGGCTTTGAGCGGGGCTATTTTGCCGAATGGAGCTACTCACAGCCGGGATTGATGAGTTGATTCACCATAATTAAGGGGCTCAACCTCAAAAAATCGAACACCGAGAAACCCGGTTTATGTAGGGCGGTGCCCAGAGTACCCGCCCTTCCTGGTTTCTAGCCTCTCCATGGCCCGGAGCTGATTAAGGCGGTTGGGCTTTAACCCCATTCTACGGACAGCCGCTTTTGGCAGGAAACATCGATCGCCCCGATCGAACTCCAGTCGAACTCAACCTGCACTCGGTCAGGGCCAAAGCGCCCCAAAAAACCCGGTATCCTCGTGCTCATCGCTATTTTGGAAATATTTTGGGAATTTACTTGAAAATTTATGGACACCGTGCTAACGTTAAAAGGTTTGAGACTTAAAATCAATAGAGGTAAAACCCCGCAGAATGAAACAATTGGGAACCCATCTGGTCGCTGATGCTTGGCAGTCTCCTGGAGACCTGCTCAACGATCCTGAACGTATCCGCCGCGCTATACTCGATGCGATCGAAGCCGGAGGAGCTACTCTCATCGATTTGTGCGTACACCAGTTTAGTCCTCACGGAGTGACAGCTACTGCTACTTTGGCAGAGTCTCATATAGCAATCCATACTTGGCCTGAACACGGTTATTTTGCTGCAGACTTATTTTTCTGCGGAGCCGGCGACCCTCACCGAGCCATGAAGGTGCTACAGACAGCTTTGGAAGCTAAACAGGTAAAACTCACTGAGTTCACGCGCGGTTTCGAGCCCGGGGTGGGCATCCTAGAATCTGCTTGTGAAGAGCAGTATGCGCCTCGTACAGTAGAAACGAGTGCCGCCAGAGTATAAGGGCCAATTAGCGTAATTTTCAACATTTTATGCTAGGTTCTGCTTAAAATCCCACGCTTCGAGTCGTGGGATTCTTGTTGGAATTTACTTTTTCATTAATAAAGGGCGGACAACTAAATAACCTGCACCGAAAGCTGCAATCACAATCAGAAAAATTGCGATCGCCAACCACAATCCGCTTAAGTCTGAGGTTTTTTTGGGTTTAGATATCACACGGTAAGGAGTTTCCGGCACCTCTGTAAATAATTTGTCTGGAAGTTTCTCCGGCATCGGGGAGCCTGTTGGCTCCGCTTCCGGCAGCGGGAAGGGAAAAGCCACTGTCTGAGGTGGTTGAGGTACAGCCGAGTTAGTCCGCGAGGTTGCAGGTGCTGGGGGCGGAGGTTCAATGCTGAAATTGAATTTGACTGACGGCATTTGAGGCATCCCTGTCTGGCTGACACTCTGAGCCGAGTTGACTACTTGCTGTAACTGTTGGGATACTTGAACTACTGTTTCTACTTCTCGCCGCAGTTGTTGATTTTGTTGGACTAATTGCTGATTGTGGGTTTTGAGGGAGTCCACCATCGCTTGGGCTGCTTGCAGCTCTGCCGTGACTTCTCGATAGAGGGAAATCGGTACTGATGGAGAGTAACTATTGGAGTTTTCAGGGGAAGTATTGTCAGATAAGGTAGTATTTTGCATAATTGTAGATGGCGAGGGTGAACTTGTTTTAGTTTAGCCTGAGAGTATTTGCAATTAGATCGATCGCAACACAATTCGTCAAGATATTTGTTACAGATATTGAGCCTACATTTAATTTAATGTTACAAGTTTTTAGTCGATCGCTATGAACAACTACGCACCGGAACAAACTATGTCGCAAAAGTCAAGCACCGAGGAAATGAAATACGGCGAACGCCAGATTTTGGAAGGGGAGTTAATTACTTTCCCGAATCCGCGAGTCGGGCGGCGCTACTCGATTAACATTACTTTGCCGGAGTTTACTTGCAAGTGCCCATTTTCTGGCTATCCCGATTTTGCGACAATTCACGTTACTTATGTGCCCGACGAGCGGGTGGTAGAGTTAAAGGCGCTGAAACTGTACGTTAACAGTTATCGCGATCGCTACATTTCTCACGAAGAATCGATCAATCAAATTTTAGACGATTTTGTCGCAGCTTGCTCGCCGCTGGAAGTGACAATTAAGGGCGATTTTTTGCCGAGGGGGAACGTGCACACTGTGGTTGAGGTGCGGCACGAGAAGTAGAAACATGAGACGGCGGTTGAAACCGCGTCTACACAAACAAAGTCCGCCTCCGCGGACTGAAAAAATAACATAATTTCAACTGTCGTTCTTCAACTCGCTTAGAGTGGGTTTTGTCTGTATAGACGCGGTTTCAACCGCCCGGTCTTCTTTAAGGATCAATAGGAAATGTTAAAGCGCCAAGTGATAGGTATTTTGACCGCGATGCGGCAAAAATATTAATTCTTGCTTGATAATATCTGGTTGCAAACCTAAACTTTCCAATGGAATCAAGCCTAGTAAGGGGTCTTCACCTCCTGGCAATTCCATACAATTAAACTCTCCTTTCCGTTCCCCTACAGCAAGACTCAATCTTTTGAATAAACGTGCTTTTTGGATGCCTGCGGCTGTCTTGACCTCGACTTCTTCATCGAGTGTTAAACCTAATTGCTGAATAATTGGTGCGGGCAAACACAGGCGAGTTGCACCTGTATCAAATATGACGTTTTCTAAGGTGATAGAACGCACATCACTATCGGTGATAAATCCTCTTTCTTGCAAAATTTCATCGACTAGGTTGGTGACTGTGATTGTGGCGGTAACTAAGCCCATTTTTTCAGTGATTTTGTGTGACATAATCAGATGAGATGAATTGTTTGACATCTAAGATTTCAATCAATACCAGTTCTCCACTGCTAGAATAGTGTAGAATCATTTGCCCTTCATCTTCGGCATAGGCGATCGGGCGTTGGCGAAGCCCTTGAAGAGGATCGCAAATTTCGATCAGCATCGCATCTACATCAGGGCTATATCTAATCTTTTTCATATTTATCCCTTGGTGTAAGGTGCACAGCGTGCACCCTACAGAATGGTGCGGTTAGCTTTGACTGGCTAGAGAAGTCGGGGATATCCCACTTTTTGCCTCTGCTGTTTTCGATTCTGCCAACTTGTCCAAAATCTCGACAACCTCTCTTTCAAATATCACCTGAGCGCGATTAGTGCGGCCGCCAACATAAAGTTTGCCGTCCTTTTCCAAAGCCCAAATCTGCGAGTGAGACAGATAGCTCATCATCACACTAAGCATCAGCAACCCAAAGCCAGTATAGACGAGCGGAATTCCCGGATCGGCTTTAATTTGCAATCCCGTACTGCCTACAACTTCGTCAATTGTCAGCATGACTCCATTAACTTCTACCGCCGTGCCTGCGCGAACTGTAGTTAACAATTGGCCATCCGTACCGTACACTAACATCGTTCCTTGCAAATCTTTTGCTAGCAGAGAAACTCCCGCACTCAAATCTGGTTTTGTCGGAATCCAAGCACCCCAAATTCGGCCTTTACCTTGGGTGTCTAACTGAGCCATTGGCAATTGTAAAACCGGGCTTTTGTTGAGGCGAACTCGCACGGCGGCTATTGCCCAATCTGCTTGATAAAAAGTGACTCCCCGGTATCTGAGGGGCTCGTTAACGTGAATGGTTTTGCGATCGACCTCTTGGCCTGTTTTGTCCAAAACTGACAGATCAGAGTAAAATTGGTCGATCGCACCGCTCGGACTATAATCGATCCAGAACCGATTAACTCGCATCGACCAATCCTTCGGTATTTGTGGCCCCGCCCAAGGCCCCGCATCCATGATATTCTGCACCTGAAATGTTTCGCCGCTGGGAACCATTTCTTGACCGAGAAATCCCGTCATCGCGCCCCACATCGACCCAGCTAAAATAATTAGCATACTGGCGTGAACAATAATCGGGCCGATTTTACCAATTATTCCCTTGCGAGCATAAACTTTTTCGCCTTCTCGAAATATACGGTAGTTTTTTTGCTGCAAAAGTTGTTCTAACGAAGTTAAAGGAACTGTTTCTAACTCCGCACTGAGAGCTAATTTTTCAAACTGCTTTGGTTCTTCATAAAATTTCCAGCGGCGGGCGGCTTTTAATGCGGGAAATTGTCGGGTAAATGTACAAGCTGTTAAGCTGCTGCCGAACAAAATTAGGATTGACAAAAACCACCAAGTGCGGTATACGTGGTCTAGTCCTGCAATTAGTACAACTTTCCAAGTTAGGAAGCCGAACAAAGCCGGGTGTTCTGGATAGTTAGATTGGTAAAACTCTACTGATTGGCCTTGTTCGATGACAGTGCCGGAAATGCTGAAAAATGCGATCGTCAGTAGCAAGATAATTGCCAGCCGCAAATCTGCTAGCACCGGCAAGATTTCTCGCTTGAAAAACCTTTGAGGGGCAGTCGCCCAGTTTGATAGTTTAGATAGAAATACTTCTTTTGATGTCATTGGTAATTATGAAGGAAGTTCGGCAACGGATTGTGTAACGGATGTAACGGATGGAAGGAAGGAAGGAAGGAAGGAAGTTCGGCAACGGATTGTGTAAGGGATGTAACGGATGGAAGAAGGGAGAAGGAAGAAAGAGGAGGGAAAAACAAAAGATGAACAAAATATTATTATTTTTATTGAAAAAGTCTCAATCAATTTTGAAGTCTTTCTCTTTTCTTTCTTTCTTCCTTCGTGTTGTTCGCGTCTTCGCGGTTCGTTAAAAACAACTTAATTCACGCATTCAGTAGAGATTGCTATATCTTTAAATAAAGACTGAAGTCCTTACTACTAAACTTAAGCGGGAAGGATGCGGGAAAGCAGAGAGAAAACGCCAAATCCTACTAGCAAAACGCCGCTAACAGGCGTAATCCAACTAGACCACCGACGTAATTCTAACAACTTTTTAATGCTAGCAGTGAAAGTACCTGCTATAATCAGCGGAGCGACGTAGCCAGCAGCATAAAACAGCAGCAACACACCACCTAAAACTGTATCTCCCGTTTTGGAAACCCAAGCTAAGAGTGTAGCTAAAACCGGCGTGCTGCAGGGAGACGCTACCAAACCAAAAGTTAAGCCCAATAAGTACGATCGCACGCCCGCCGGCAAATCTTTCGGCACCCACCCCACAGCGTCGAAAGACGGCATTTGTAAGGGTAAAGCTTCGAGTAAATTCAGCCCCATTAGAATAGCAATAATGCTGACAAGAATCGGCAAACCCAGGCCAATTTTGCCGTAAACTTGTCCGGCAAATGATGCTACAATACCTAAACCCGCAAGGGTGGTGGCTAATCCCAGGGAAAACCACGCAGACTGGGCTGCAGCTTGCAGGCGACTTTTTGCTTCGTATCCACCGATGTAGCCGATCGTGATCGGCAACATTGAAAGCATACAGGGCGTTAAGCTCGTTAGCAACCCTGCCAGAAAGATGACTCCGACGCTGACTAAACTGAGGTTTGTCAGTTGAGTATTTACTAAATTATTAGCAAATTGTGCGAGTTCGTAAAGTTGAGTTTGCAGGGTTTCCATCAGTCGATTTTAGATTTTAGATTTTAGATTTTAGATTGACTCCACAGTCTAGCGATTTTAGATTTTAGATTTTAGGTTTTAGATTTTAGATTGACTCCACAGTCTAGCGATTTTAGATTTTAGATTGACTCCACAGTCTAGCGATTTTAGATTTTAGATTTTAGATTGACTCTACAGATGAATCTGGGAGTTTCAACTAAATATCTAATTTTTTTGCTCTTCACGACTCCTGTCGGGGGCTTGTATCCCTAGGCAGGTGACTTCAGGTTCGGGGCTGTTCTGGCTTTGTTGAAAATTGTAACAGATGCGGGCAGGTTCGGTTTGAGATTTAAGATTTTAGCAATATTTACTGGTTAGGAGTTAAAAGGTCGATCGCACCCTGGTTTAAATTAATATCTTGACAGCATCCTCAACAAGCTGTTGGCAACGGGCGCAGCTACACCCGATAATTCATTGACTGCGAAATCGGCCCGAAAGGCTGTTGTTGAAATTCTTCAAGCAGACTTTAATTTTACTCTACTTTAAATTAAAGCCACTTTCTTCATTAATAGACCCGTCCGGCATTATTGCCCCTGCCAGCACCGCACCTCTGAGATTTGCTCCCGTTAAAATAGCGCCTTCTAAATTAGCATTGCTCAAATTAGTGACTTGTTTGGAACCTCGGAAAAAGAAGCTGTGCAAGTCAGCACCTGTTAAATTAGTGTCGGCCAAATTAGCATATTGCAAGTCAGCACCGTGCAGCGTCGCATCCGTTAAATTAGCTTGGGTAAGATTGCTTCCCCAAAGTCGAGAATCTAAGACATTAGCATCTTGTAAATTGGCGCGGCTCAGATTTGCCAAAGTCAGATTAGCGTCCCACAACTTCGTGAAGTTGAAATTAGCTTCGGTCAAATTAGCTCGACTGAGATCCGTGCCTAAAATATCAGCATTTGCTAAATTAGCGCCGGTGAGGTCTGCGTCAGAAAGATCCGCATTTTTTAAGTTAGCACCGGACAAATTAGCGCCGGACAAATTAGCGCCGCTCAAATTGGCTTCTTGGAGATTAGCTCCCCGCAAATCGACAGCGCTCAAATCGCATTGCTTCCACAGAAAGCTGACGCACCAATTATCTTTTAATAGGTGACTCAAATCCTCCGAATTTGCGGCCATCACAGGAGGAGTTAAGTAGAGAGTGAACAGGACGATCGCCAACACTGCCGCGAAGAAAGTTTTCAACCTCATAACTCTTTTCATTGACACTAAGTTGCGCCATAAATTATTGATGTCTAATCAAAGCATAGCAAATAATCGGCAACTTTCCTCAGCAAGATTACTCAAAAATATTAGTGTAGTGAAAGGTTAATCAGGATTGGCGCAAGCACAAACTTAACTCAGGTTGTGTTAGACCCGCTTTGAGCTAGAAACCCGGTTGCTTCACAGATGCCTCGCTGCAAAACTAATATTTTTCCTAAAAACCTGGTATAAGATGACCGCAAGTTCGATCGGGATTTGCCAGTGCAATATCGCTACAAAGTAATACTTGCAGCAGGCAGTTGCGATCACTCCCCCAGGGGCATATCTGCAAACAATCCTGGATAAGTTGAGAGATGTTCAAGGGGGATTTGAGGATTTTCAGAAAGCATCAGAACTTTTTAAACAGCAGGGTAAAATAGAAGAGCATTACGATGCAGTTGCTAAAATCAAACAGTTATGGTAATAAATTTCCTCAGATCCCGGACTTCTTAAAAAAGTCCGAGAGCTAATTGTGGCTAAATTAGCCAATTCTCAATATGGGATCTCCCGGTATCAAGCCATCAAACGGGGAAGAATTACTAGCCGTAATTGCAAAAGTAGCATTTTGAACTACTGCAGGGAGGACATTTTGAACCACAACCCTTCCACCACCTACCAATGGAATGATAGTGTTGCTTCCAGACGCAATGAATGAAACATTTGATAAATTGCTGGCACTAATGCCAATGCGATCGCCATCTTCCGGTTTGAAATCAAGAATTATATCGTTGTCATCCTGCAACAACAACGTAGTTATGTCCGAGGTACTTACAACAAAAGTGTCTGCACCGCTACCGCCAGTGAAAGTGTCATTGCCATCATCGTTAACTAAAACATCATTGCCATCACCACCGGTTAAAACATCATTTCCTTTGCCGCCTCGCAAAAAGTCGTTACCAGCACCGCCATCGAGATTATCGTCGCCGAGATTTCCAATCAAAATATCGTTACCAACATCACCCGTAATTAAGTCGTTACCTTTACCACCTCGCAAAAAGTCGTCACCCGCTTCGCCACTGATGGTATCATTGCCTTGGCTACCATTAATTGCATCATCCGTCGGTGAACCAGTTATGCGATCGTTTGCGCTACCTCCCACTACACCGCTGGGATTTTGCTGAGAGTCTTGGGAAGTGACTTGATAGTTGTTGGGGGCGTTTGGCAATCTGAGCGCTCGCAAAGATAGATTTACGAAATTGGTACTATTAATTAAATCGTTGAGTAAATTCACATCGCTAATTACGCTGGAAACCCGACTGGGGACGATTCCTTGAACGACTTTTGCGGTAGAAATGCGATCGCCCTGCTGCACCGCATTCACCGTTTCAAAACCTTGAATAACGTTGCCAAAAACAGCATAATTACCATCCAAAAATGGCAAATCATCCAAAGCAAAATAAAACTGCGAAGAAGCCGAATCCAAAGCATTAGAACGAGCCATTGCCACAGCCCCGCGAGTGTGTTGCAACTGCGGCGTCTGGGTTACAACTTGGTTGTAAACAGGTTGCGCGGCGCCTTGGGGCTTAATTTCCAAAGGAATAAAACGCCCCTGATTAGTATCCGGGTCAATAAAATTACCCGTTCCCAATTGACTTGCTGGAATTGAAGTATCTCTGCTGCGCGGATCGCCTCCTTGCACCACAAAAGGCTCTGGCTGGCGCACAACTCGGTGAAACATCACCCCGTCGTAAATGCCGCGTTCAACTAAGTCAACAAAATTTCCCCCAGTAATCGGGGCATTAGTGCCGTCTACTTCGATCGTAACGGGTTGACCGTTAATTACCTGGACTACTATAGCTTTGCCTGTTAACGGGAGTGCAGCGCTCATGGGTAAATTGCTATTTGAGTGAGTGATCTTTGGGTTTTAGAAGCAATCCGCGAATTGCCCCTACCCATTTAATCAGAAAACTGTAAACTTGTCTTAAGTACAGTTCTACTTCTAAATTTATGATGTCCCGTCGCAAGTTTTTTAGCACTTTATTGGCAATTTGTCTAGTTTTTCTAAGTTTCAATTTTGCCACACCTGCATTTGCCCTCGGTGGCAAGCTTCCGACGGTGAATCAAGCCGCACCGGATTTTAGTTTGCCGACAAACAGCGGCGACGGACAAGTCTCCCTGTCCGATTATCGCGGTAAGTGGCTGGTAGTCTATTTTTATCCGAAAGACTTTACCTCGGGATGTACGATCGAAGCGCGTCGATTTCAGCAAGACTTGCCGAAATACTTGGCAAAGAATACTCAAATTATCGGCATTAGCGCTGATGATGTCAACTCCCACGCGGAATTTTGCGATTCGGAAGGTTTGAAGTTTCCGCTGTTAGCTGATACCGACGGTAAAGTGAGTAAAGCTTACGGTTCTTGGATGAGTTTTATTTCGGCGCGACACAGTTTTATTATTGACCCTGAAGGCGTTTTGCGGGAAACTTTTGTGAAGGTGAATCCGGCGATTCATTCTAAAGAAGTGTTTGCCCGGTTGCAGGAATTGCAGGCTAACGGGTAATACCATTTTAGATTTTAGATTTTAGATTTTAGATTTGAGGAACTGGCAATGACTGATGAAGCTTGTGTTTGTAGTGAGGACTAAAATCCTCTGTATTTTCAGAGGATTTTAGTCCTCACTACAAATGTTATCAGGTTGATTTGACCTCACGTCTTGCACCATTTTCAATAATCATTTTTTGGGCGGGCAGGATGCCCACCCCACAAGAAAATCTACTCTTTGTGGAACGGGCATCTTGCCCGTTATTGACAATGGTGCAACATCTCAGTTTTACTGGAAATGATGGCTGGTAACGTGACAAGCAATATCAGAGTAAATCTAAAATCTAAAATCTAAAATCTAAAATCGCCTGTCGGGCCATACTCAATGAGAATTAAACTTGCTATTGACTGCAACAGGCTCGGCAGAAGATTCAGGCTCTGATAGATTTCTCTTTCTACTAGCCATGCGGCGTTCCGGGTCAATTCCCTCGAAGGTTGGCGGCAACCAAACTCGGACTACCAACAACACTCCCAAAACCAGCAAAAATGCGCCTGTTGATAATATTTGAACCCAGGGAGTTTCCAGCACTCCCCGCACTATCACTTCTCGCAAAACTGATACAATACAAACTTCCACAGCTACGCCGATCGAAACTCTTTGTTCTTGCAAGTAAATAATTAGCAACCGAAATAATTCCACTAAAACTAATAAAAATAGAATGTCGGCAGTGACTTGCTTGAAATTCAAAGGAGGTAGCAGCGAGAAGAACATTTCTCGCAGTTCGATTACCATGAAACAAAACAAACCAATACATAGGGAAATTACAATTAAGTCTTGGACTGTTTCCAGAGCGGTGACGATTAATTGCAGATTCAACCATTGAGGGGGGTTACTGGACGAGTTGTTTAAACGCTTTTCCATTGACAGCTCCTGCAACTTGTTTGACTTTCTTACAGCTTAATTGAACTTAGGTTAATCTTTGACAATTTACAGGTTTAATCTATTTATCAGTCTCATAAAATTTCGATCGGTTGACAATTTCACACACACTTTTATTTGTCTCCCAGGTGGCTTGACATTTAGTGATGCTTTATGCTAATTGAAGCTGGCAATAAGTAGCTTTGATATCTAAAAAATAGAAGTCTGAATGCTAAAATGCCGCAACTGCTATAAAATATGAAAATTGTAAAGAATTATTTACCACAGCTTGATAAACTCAAGCTAGTGACTCTCGGCTTTAATCATACAAAAGCCGGAAAGTCAACCGAAAAACCAAAAGTAATCCAGAGAGGATTGAACACAATGGCATTTGAACTCGCACCATTACCCTTCGCCGCTGACGCCCTAGAACCAGCTCATATGTCGGCCAACACGTTTTCGTTCCACCACGACAAGCACCACGCTGCTTACGTCACCAATCTGAATAAACTGATTGAAGGGACTGAAATGGCCAGCAAATCCCTTGAAGAAATTGTCAAGGAATCTGCTAAAGACCCATCCAAAGCAGGCATTTTTAACAATGCAGGTCAAGTTTGGAACCACAATTTTTTCTGGAATTCCCTCGCACCGGGCGGCGGCGGCACTCCGACAGGAGCTTTAGCTGACAAAATCAACGCCGACTTCGGCAGCTTCGACAAATTCAAAGAAGAATTTAAGGCTGCTGCGACAACTCAGTTCGGTAGCGGCTGGGCTTGGCTGGTTGTGGACAACGGTACTTTGAAAGTTACCAAAACTGCTAACGCTGACACGCCTGTAGCACACGGTCAAACTCCGTTGTTGACTTTGGATGTGTGGGAACACGCTTATTATTTGGATTTCCAAAACCGCCGTCCCGACTACATTACTAATTTCTTGGATAATTTGGCTAACTGGGATTTCGCCGCAGCAAATTTGGCTGCGGCTTAGTAGCATCTGAGTTTGAGGATTGAAGTCCTCACTACAAACTTTATAGGTTTGTAGTGAGGACTTTAGTTGTGATGAATGAGAATTATTTAACCCAACTTGCTATTAGCACACAAAAACAGCTTTCAACATTCCTTCGCCTCGGTCTGGTTGGAGTTCAAATCCTAGTTTTTTACAGAGGCTCTGCATCTTGTAGTTGCTATTGAGAATGTAGCCGACGATCGCATTTAACTTCTCTTCCCGACCAATTTGCAGCAGCCGCCTCAATAATTCTGTTCCCAAACCGCGCTGCTGATAGCTATCGCTGACGATGAGCGCAAATTCGGCTTCGTTTGTGCCGTGGAGTTTGCTCAGACGCGCTACTCCCAAAATCCGGTGTTCTAAGGTTTCCGGGTCTTGACGATCGGCTACTAACAGCATTTCCCGATCGTAGTCAATAAAACAAATCCGGGTCAAACGTTCGTGAGCGATGCGGTGCTTTAAATTTACCATGTGAGCGTAGCGCAAATACACGCTCTCTTCGGAAAGTTCTTGGTGGAACAGCACCATCAGCGGCTCATCTTCTGGGCGAATCGGACGGATGGTGATGGGACGATCGCCCTCCGTTGACCATTTTTGAACGTATTGCGTAGGATAGGGGCGAATCGCGGGTAAAATGGGGTTTTCTGTTGTCTTGAGAACAACGCGGGCATCAAGAGCGATCGCACCTTCAGGAGAAACCAACAGCGGATTAATATCAATCTCGCAAATCAGAGGTTGCTCTACAATCAATTGACTGAAACTAACTAACAACTGTTCGAGTTTTTCTAGGTCAATTGCCGATCGCCCGCGCACACCCTGCAAAGCTTTATAGATGCGCGTTTGCTCCATCATCCGCCGCGCTAAGGTAGTATTTAAAGGCGGCAGTGCGAGCGATCGATCCTGAAAGACTTCCACTAATTGTCCGCCGGAACCAAACAGCATGACTGGCCCAAATTGGGGGTCGATACTGCTACCCAAAATTAGTTCGTAGCCTTCCAAACGCACCATTGGCTGCACTGTCACGCCGAGAAACGCTGCAGGATCGATCGCCCGTACCCGTTGGGCGATCGCTTCAAAGGCACTAATTACAGCCTTAGCATCGCCTAAATTTAGTTGTACGCCCCCCACATCGGTCTTGTGAGTAATCGTCTCAGAATGGAGTTTTAGCACCACAGGATAACCGAGGCGATCGGCAATTTCTACAGCTTCGCGATCGCTGGTGGCTATGGATGTGGCGATGGTGGGAATCCCATAAGCGGAGAGCAACTGCTTCGATTCGTATTCTGTTAACAAAGTGCGATCGCTTTTGACAGCAGAAGTCAAAATATTTGTGGCCGCCGGTCGATCGGGACTCCACAGATCGGAATCAGCCGGGAGAGAAGGCGTTTCGTAGATAGCGCGCAGGTTGTAGCTGTACCGCCACATATAATTGAATAACCTGACGGCCGTATCGGGATAGGGGAAAGTCGGAATTTTGGCCTGATTGA
>Ga0209490_10000340_pt1 | contig 47652 bp, 33 predicted proteins | sample MAT06_FD_187209 | JGI IMG/M metagenome (GOLD analysis project Ga0209490, IMG submission 187209) | Freshwater microbial communities from Lake Fryxell liftoff mats and glacier meltwater in Antarctica - MAT-06 (SPAdes) (version 2) | ecosystem: Environmental > Aquatic > Freshwater > Ice > Liftoff...
TGGCAGCCCTCAATTGGAGAAGGTGTCTTAATCCTTCTTTTAATGGAATATGGTCATGGAGCCGTACAACTTATCATGCATAACGCAAAGATAAACACCATATTGTAGGCCGCAGACCATTTTTACAACATAATTTTCAGGGGACGATTGGTGAGCATTGCAATTATATTGTTGTGGCCCAATACACTGATCTCCGCCACCGATTCTTTGTTCAGGGGCAGAATGAGTACACTGTCGGCGGGTGCCAACGGCAGTCGGGCATATAGTCTGTTTAGGTCGGTTGTTAAGGCTTTGAATCCGCGTTTATGGAGATCGGAGGCCACAAAAACCGATTTTTGTACCCGCTCAATCCCGTGTCGCAGGAGGATCCTGCTGGTCTTTGTGCGGAGTTGATCGTTCTCTATATCGTAGCAAATGGCGTAGTGCATAGCGGGTAAGGGTGGAGTTGCGTTCGAGCCAGCCCAACAGAAAACGAAGCGAGGCATACAGGGCGATCCCGGCAAAGCCGACCGCCACTGTTTCGCTCCAACTGATGCGCCGATCATCGTCGTCGTCGTTTTGAAATGGGTAGTTATAGGGCAGCGCCGGAGCGGGCTGCATCACAATGATGGGTACCCCGCCCGCCGTCGTCAGGGCCGCCGGATGCAGGGCCTTGGGCTTTGGCTGTATCATCTCGCTTTTTTCCGCCACCGTCAACGGGTGGGGGTGGCGTTCATGTCGACCCGTCACAATGGATACCGTGTCGCCGGCTACCGTCCGGTAGTACCAAAAGCGCACGCCCCCGTGGCCGCTGCAGGAGCCGCTGCTGTGGGTTTTGCTCAGCGTACTGTCCATACACATGCAACCCACGCGAATGGCATCTTTCGGCACACTCACCCGCTTTCGCCCGCGCCCGCGCACACTCGTCGGTATTTCGTCGGGATCATCGCTGGTTCGAAAGATGGCTTCAATTGTCGAACGCTCGTTATCTTCTATATCAGGGTCTTGCGCAAACAGCGGTGCCGTACCCCAAAAAAGCAGGAAAAACCATAATAATTTTTTCATAAATGATAAACAGTTATTGGTTGTTGGGTAGTCACCCGTCTGAGGGGTGTTTAATTGATGATTGATGATTACCTGATTTAAGATTGTTGATGTTCCGTGATGTGCAACGCTCAATTCTTCAACCTTTTGATTGACGATTGATGATTACCTGATTTAAGATTGTTGATGTTTTGTGATGTGTTCTGCGAGGTGTTCCGTGGTGTGGATTTCACAGGATTTTCAAGATTTTCAGGATTTACCCGCATTTGATGTTTCCTGCGTGTATTGTGGTTTACTCGCGCAAAATCAAAAATCGTATTTCATACGTTATATTCGCTCCATCTCAAGCCATTGCGCAACCAATCCCCAATCCCAATCCCCGATCTCTACTCCGTTAAGTTTTTCAAAAACGCTGCCAAATTTTGGGCGGCTAAGTCTATTTGTGCCGAACGCCGCACATTTCGTCCGCCATACGACAAAGAATCATTCAAACAGGCCAACATGGCGTCTATAACCACGCCCTTGGCCGCACCGGAAAGCCAGCGGCCGCGCGCTCCCGGATCGGGCTGAAACCACTCCGCCTGCACCACGCCCTCCGCCACCAATGCCAGCGCCACCGCATCGGCCCACGGCCGGTAAGGTTCAATGGCATCAAACACTAAGGTGGGAGCATCGCCGTAGCGGTCGGCGTGCAGTACACCCATAAACGGATCAATGCCGCTTTTGAGCAGGGCCAAATGTACCGCCGTGTAGAGCATACCGTACAGGTAGTTGAGCAGCGCATTCAGCGGGTCGTAAGCCGGGCGCGATTGCCGCCCCGGGAATGCCTCAAACAGACGACCCTCCACGTACTTAGCCACTTGCTGAAAGTAGATGCGGGCGGCAGTCCCTTCCTGCCCGCGCAACTGCCCGGCAGCGGCCTCGCGGACAGCCGTATCCCAAACGGGTGGCGGCACCCATTGTTCCATACCTTTTTGCAGCGGAGCCATCATGCGGTCGGCCAATCGCACTTCGGCCTCGAAGCCTTCCGGCGCAGCGCGCTCGCACAACTGCACCAATAATGCCCGCTGCCGGTCTATTTTGGCGGCTACCTGCCGCACCGCCCAGGCGTGGCCTTCCGCGCTCCGGGCAAACAACGCCTGGTTTTTGCGGATGCTGGCAATAGAACCAGACCGGATACTGTTCAGTTGCGCCAAGGGGAAATGGGTGTTGGCATCAATGAGCAGCACCGCTATGCCGTGTTCGGCAGCCAGCAGCACGGCATCGGCACTCATGGCAGTGCCCTTCGTCAGCAGGATGGCATCCACCTGCCGCACGGCAAAAGCCCGCTCGCCGCCGCTCTTGGTGCGCACAGCAAACATTTCGTTGCGCACCGAGAGGTAAGCGCCAAAAGAATCGAGATAAAGTTGCATAAATAGTTGTTGAGAAATTGGGGAATTGAGGAATTGAGGAATTGGGGAATCCTTACGCTTTACAAAACACTCCTCGTCTGGGTGACGACCGTTTTTGTGATAAGTGACTACCTTCCAGACCCCCACGCGTTTAAACTCCAGACACGCGTTGGGGTTCCGGACCGCTGCGTTGGGGTTCCCGACCTGTAATTTGGGGTTCCCGACCGCAGTGTTGGGGTTCCGGACCGCTGCGTTGGGGTTCCCGACCTGTAATTTGGGGTTCCATACCGCAGTGTTGGGGTTCCTAACCCCAAATTATAGGTCGGCAGACGTATAATTTTACGTGGTCGAACGTACAATTTGAGGTCCTTTTGAGGTATTTTGGGGTTGTATGACCCAAACGCATCTCAAAAAGACCTAAACGGGTTTCAAAAAGACCATCCTAATGGATAAGAAAAATTTAAAATTTTGTTTTTTAATATAAAATTAGAATAAAAATTGTTTTTTGGGTGTGAAATGTTAAATAATGCTTAAAGTAAGGCAAAAATGGAGATAAAATGCACCAATTTTGCGTTATAATTTTGTCCTCCGTAACGTTCATTTTAAAACAATTTATTATTATGCCCTTTTATGATTTAGTGCAACAGCACCTCCAACCGACGGATGTCTAAGCCTTGGACACCGCCCTCACCGCGCTCGAACAGGCTTTGGCCGACAAAAAACGCAACCTCAGCCCGGAAGAGCGCCAACGCTTCGGCAGTATCAACGAAACCAACAAGTTATTTGTGAACAAGGTGTTCGGCTACTGCAAATCTCAACCGGATTTCTGTGGCCCCGATGTGGACTGGCCCGAATTTGAGGCCGATTTCCAAGACCGCAACATCTTAGAAACCCGCATCGCCCGCATACGTTCGCTGCTCGAAGCGATGGAAAACATGAAGATTCTGCACGATTACGACAACTTTCAAAACGCGCTGGTGGACTATTCCTACACGCAGTATAAAAAAGACACCGCCGCCGGCGGGTTTGTCACGAAATACAACGCGCTCAAACAGTTTTTCACGCGCACCGCGTCCGTTGCCCCGGCCGCCCCCGCCAATTGATAGCATTTAAGTAGATACAACCGCGCCCGCGCCACATCAGGAGGATGGCGCGGGCTTTTTTTATTTTTACCAATACGTCAAGGAACGGGGTGGGGGATTTTTAGATTTTAGCGGTACAATTTTAGCGGGTAGATTTAGTAATCCCGAAACCGGACAAATTGGAATTGGACGATTTTTTTGCCGGGTGTTTCCTCTGTCACCGTGCGTTCCGTTGTACTGGCCACTACTGCTATGCCCGCTTTTTTGAGTCGGGCAATGAGTTTATAACAAAAAGTCATTTCGCCCATCAGGTGAACGGTGCATTGCATTTTATCGGGTCTTTCCACAATTTTTTTAAAATATTCGCCGGCCAATTGCGCTACTTCCAAGGGTTCTGCGCCGGGGTCTACGGCGGGGAAAGGTATATCTTCGATGCCGCCAAATAGCAGGATAGCCATCGTGCGTTGTTCGGGCGACCAATTGGCAGCGGGGTGGTTGGAGAGGTTGAGGAGCAAGGGTGTGAATTTTACCGGATTTACCGGTATTGAGTTGTGACCCATTTGAAGAGTATTCGATTGACAATTGATGATTACATGATTGACGATTGTTGATGTATCGTAATGTGTTCTGCGCGGTAGATTTCACAGGATTGACGGGATTGACAAGATTTTTTATAGGGAGAGCGCGGTTTTGATGGCTCCATAAATGGAGCGCAATTCGGCTTCAAGTTTCTTCGGGCTGTTGGGTTGTTGCTGGTGGCCGCAGTGGTTCATGTCGTTGCGCAAGCCCTTTCCTCCCGTAAGGCGGCCGTAAGCGCCGGGTAGTTCGGGGAAGTAAATTCCTGCGTATTCCTTCATCAAAATGGTCGCGTCGTGGTCAATCTTATCATTCTTTTGTTTATTCTCTTTGAGCGTCCATCGGTGGCGCGGGATTTGGTTCAGCACCGTTCTGGCGGATTCTCGCAGCAGAGGGTTGTTGATGTCTTCGATGTGATGGGTTTGCTCAATCAGGAAACTCTTGCAGGTTTCCTCTAAGAAAGTAAAGCCCTGTTGCAAGAGTTTGTGTTGGATGCACCATTCCACGGCGGCGAAACCATTCAAGGTGGTTTTGTTGGTGAATCCGGCTATTTTTTGCTCAATTTTCTCCAAAATTGGGCTTAATTGGGCTTCAATGCTCAATTCGCGCTGCAAATCTCGGATGACAAATTTCATTTGTTCTAAATCATCGCGCATAGAAATGCTCAAACCGCGACAGGTCAGAATCTCGTCCGTGAATGCCCGGAACGCTTGTCCGACGTGTTGTTTGTCGGGCGGCATCAAGTCGGCGAGCGCGTGCGCGTTGCCGCCTTCCAGAAAAATGCGGGCTGCGGCCGTCCATTCCTGCAAATCGGCGAAGGCCCGCAGGTTGAGTACGGGGGAAAAAGTCGGCTGACTTTTGAATTGTTTTATTTCGCCTTCGCTTGCCCCTGCCGCCCGCATTGCTATTTCTGTTTGTTGTTGTTCGTGCCGCCCAACCTCGTAATTGCCGTAAAAAATGCCCTCCACCCGAATGTTATGCAATGTTCGCACGTAGTTCAACAATACAATGCATAACATGGGCAGCGAGCGGAACCCATACGTGATGTCGAAATATACCTTCGTTCCGGGCGGCAATTTGGACAGTTTTTCGTATAGAACAGCAAAAACTTTCAGTATTTCTGCTTCGCTGTTGCCTTCGGGTATCGGTACTGCTTCGTAGTGACCAATTTGTCCGCTTCGCCGCATATCCTCCAATCGTGCACCCAAGCCTTTTCCATGATCCTCAAATGTGGGCGTTCCAGACTCCGTATTGAATTTTACGATTCGGTTCCGGTAATTGTTTGCCGCTGCATCTTTAGTGGTAAACACTAAAATATTATCTACTTTTTGCCCGTTTTCTGCCAAATGCGCCAATACCGCTTCCTGCACGTAGGGCGTGGGTGGTCGTGCCGCGTCGGGGGTTCCGAGGTAGTAGCGGGTTTCCGAGTAGGGGATGGCTCCGAGGAAGGTGATGAGGGTGGTCATTTTTAGGATAAGGTTTTAAAATAACCGTATCCGACGGCGGTTTTGGCGCCGATGCCGTGTTCGGAGAGGGCAAGATTTACCCATTTTTCAATCAATTCCACCAATGTAGCACCATTGGTAACTCCAGCAGGGGTTGCAAGTAATTCAAACCCATCACAATCCGATATAGGTTGCGTATTATGCGAAGCAACCACCGTTTGAAATTGACTTTCGGAAGTGACCGTCAAAAACATGATAGGATTGGTTTTTTGAAAATCCGTTGGTGGTTTGTAATCTTTCTCTTTATACCAATCAGGGTAATGCACGTTGATCACATCGGGCATTAATTGCGGGGCAGTGATTGGCAAGGCATCAAAGAAAATTACTTTCCCTTGTTGTTCTTTACTTGTGGCACTCTTATCCTTTTCAACCTCGTACTTGTCTGTTTCTTTTCCGTTTTTATCTTTCTTTTTGATCGGTTTTCCGTTTTCAAACTTGACACGCTCAATGCTTTCGGGTGCGCCAAAGATTTCACAAAACAGACGACTATTTTTTAATGCTCGATATTCAGCGTTTACCAAAGGGAATTTTTTTTCCTCCTCTGGCACGTCATCGGCAAAAACAGTTGAAATAATCCAACTTCTCACGACTCCCTTGATACTGCTTGCAGGGATAAATGGAACACCATACACATGGTGCAAGGTCATATTTGTTTCATAAATACCTCCACTGAGACCGCAAATGAGCCGCCAATCAGGGATAATCCGCAGTATTTTTGATTTGCTTCCTGAAAATAAGGCTTGTGCTTGTGCCTTTTGTCTCTCTCCTATATTTTGAAAATTGAGGGAACCGTAATTTGCGCGAATAAAAAATTTATGCCCAGTTTCAGGTCTGCCATCCCGAAAGGTTCGCAAATCATTTTTAAAAAAGAAAAATTTATTTTTCCCCGGAGCATCCTCAATATAACGCGCCGCTTTTTGGTATTTTAGTGCGAAATTATCAATGTTAAAATTACCGAGCCGTTTGACGGCTTCGGGCAATTTCGTTTCACGGATATTGATGCTATCGTGAAACCCGTATACAGGGTGAGGACTGGGGGAGGGGCCAGTAGTTGAGCCAGTCGCAGGGTAATTTGATTGGGCAGATGTATCCCTTGCTGGTGCTGTAAATGCACGTCCAAAAACAGTAATGCCCGCTACGTTAATATGGACGATTCGACCTGCGTTATCAATCGAATAGTCACATTCTTTGTCGTTATGTTCAAGATTGTTGAATGTAACATAAGAAAGCGGCATTGGTGGCTTGCCATTTAAGCGGTCAAGCGACACAATAATTTTGCCTTTGGCGGTTGTGACGAGTTTGAGTATTCCTTTCGGCATGACAAAGTGATTTATCAGGTTATTTTTTGATAAGTGCTTCTGTAAATCGGCGATGCCAATTCATATACGCTAAAACTTCATTAGAAAGCGCACGGTAACCAGAGGAACTGTCCATTTTTACTACAATTTCAAGTAAATCTCCTTTTTCTGGAAATTCAACGATTCTTTTGTGGTCTTTTTGCAGCCAAACTGACAAATCGTCGTAGATTCGGTCGTAGGCTTTTTTTTGCTTTGATTTAATAAAAGCAAGTGCCGCACCAAGCCCGTTAGTCTTGACCATCATGGGAAATTTTTTAGAATACGATTTGTATTCATCCTGAGCGGATTTGTTTTGTGGATCATCCACAAAACCTTTTACGCGAGCGTAGGCAGACTCAGCCCTACCTTGCTCTAATTGTTGACGTGTATTGAGTGCCATGATTTATTGTGCGTTTGACGTGAGTAAATGTGTGCGAAGCAAGCCTTTGCCGATTGTGGCATTGCCACCAAGTTGGAAGATAGGCGGGCATTTTTCCTTGAAAAACGACATGACTGTTTCAGCATCGGTCATAGTCGCTTTCTTTCCATATTCCTTAGATGCCATCACGAGAGAATACATCACGGAATCGGTCGGTAAATATTCTTCTGTGAAAAGTGCGCCGTCCTGTACTGTGCCTGTTTCGTTGTCAATTTTGGTTCGGGTGATGACTTCTGTGGATTGGTTCACAAAATCCCTGAAATCATCGTCGCTAAGCACAACAAGATTTGTTTTTAGCAAACCGCGCCAATAAGCCAAGGATTCATGGGCAAATACTTTGGCCGCTAATTCTTCTGCAAAGTTTTTTAGAACTTCGGATTGTGTCGCTGTAAAGGCATATTCTTCCAGCACAATGCTGCTGCCAATGCAAACTGAATTGCTGGCAACTTGGCAAGTTCCATCGGCAAGTTCCAGCATTTTTGCTGCTTCCAAATAGTTGAAGTACGTCTTGCCAGAAACGCTCAAGTCACTTGCAAACTTATTGAGTACTTGCTGACTGGTGACCCAAGCAAATACGCCTTTCATACTTTTGACTGGGAAAAGTAGGATACGGGCATCGGTAAAGGCAAGGCAGCCAGCGTATTCGCTGCTTTCCTTAAACCAACTTTCAAGGCGTGTTTTTTTTGCCTTACCAATTTCGCCACTACCCAATCCGCCATCATCGTAGCCGAAAAAACGGTGAATTTTGACATCCGGGTCATCCCAGTTGGCAAATCCACCTGAATTGAGAGATGTTTCAAAAGCCTCGCGCAAAGCCCCTTTGAGCGAAGAACTTTCGATTTTGGGGAAAGAAGTGTGCCGCTCGCGTTGGATTGGCAGGTCAACTATACCGAGGTCGTCGCCGCTGCCTGCGTGCAGGGGTGTTTCGCATAGAAGAAATAATGGATTGATTTTTTTGTACATTAGAATGATTTTAAATTTTTATTTTTGAAGAGTTAAAAATTTCTTTTATTTCATCAATTTCTATGATTTTTTTCATAAATGTTTGATAAATATGTCTTTCGCCATTTAGTTTATTTTTTACAATAAAAAGGTGTTTTACACGAAAAACTATATCTGGGTAAAACTTTTCTTTTAAGTTTATTGATAATTTATTTACAATTTCAAGTTCACTTTCAGAAAGAGTTTTGGTTTCTTCTTTTGTTTCCGGATAAGAATAAAGCAACAGCCAAATTTCAGAAGGATTGCCTCTTTCGCCCTTTTCTTTTGCAATAGGGACTCGTTTGATAAAAGCGTCAGTAATCTTTTGCATTTTTTCAGAGTCCTCTAAAACATAGAAAGGTTTTATTTCTATTGAAATGAATTGGTGTTTCTCGGGAGTTATAATGATGTCAATATCTTCACTCCCCATACCTTCGTATTTAAAGCTATGCTCCACTTTTTCCCTACCATATTTTTTTGAGTAGCACTCATACAATTTATGTTCAATAAAATATCCAAAAATAGTAGTTGTGAAAGGGCTTGCCTGTTGTGAATATTTGGCAATAAGTTGACCTATAATTGTCAAATCTCGACTTTCATATTTCACCAATTTTAGTTTGCGCATTGATTCAATTTCCGTGTCAGGCGCATTATTTCTTTTATTTTCATTATGCAGATAAACGATATACTCTTCAATAATTCCCCAATCAAAATTTATTGGCAAGTTGCCTGTTTCAATGGGTTCATTGCTATCCTCGTAAAGGTAATATAGCGTCATCTTTTCTAATTGGGCAAGCAAGGTTATAGGAGGAATTAATGCTTTATATCCACCTGAAATATTCAATACAGTATCACTCTCTTTCCCTTTTATTTTTAGAATTAAATCAACCAAATTTATAAACCCTTTTTTTTCAAAGGATTTGGCGTCTGTTACTTGTAATCCCTCAATAATATGTTCACTTTCAACAAAATGTACTTTGACAAACCTCCCCTTGTCTGTATTATTCTCAGATAATAAATAATCTTTGATCAACTGGCAGGCTGCCACAGAAAGCGCAGTCTCTGTTGCCAAAAGATACACTTCAATTGGTTCGCTTTCCGCAATTTTAAGCAGGCTGCTGATTTCGGCGGAGGCTTTGGGGCGGGGTTTATCCAACCAATAATCTTCAATCGTTTTTTTTAAGGTATTGATGTCAGTTTGAGCATCCTCCGCCGCAGAATTTCCAATTTTTTCCAATTTGGAAAAAACTTCATCAATTGATTTATAATCATCGCGAAACTCGTTACTTTCTTTAACCTCTTTTTTCATGAAGTTAGTAAATAGCGAAGTTCCAACCGTAGTAATTATTTTTTTTGTCATTTTGAAATTGGTGTATTAAAGTTGCCCAAAAAAGCGATGCCAAACCCTTGCTCGGATATAACATCAGAGAGTGATTCACCGTGTAAAGCGGCGATTTTTGAAGATTCTTCCTCCGTTTCGTAATAAAAAACACTCCCAGCAGGTACGGCTCGCAGCATGGGTTTCGGTTCGTTTTTTTGAATATCATAACCTCCGATTGATTGGGGTTTCCCAACACAAGCCGCTACCAAAGTAGCCTTGATTCCGAATCGCTCTAAATCAGGTTGCCACCCTAAACGTGTAAAAATAGCAGGAGTGGAAAGGTATATTTTGAAACGCCCTTGATGCAATGTTGGAGTATTTTTTTGGATTGTCAATTCATTGCGTTCAGCAACCGATTGCAAATGAATCAATTTCATTTCTCCGCCAAGGTTGGCAATGGTTTTGTTTAATTCTGCTGCGGTATAACCATTTGCCATTGAAACAACCCGCATTTCGATTCCGTTTGGGCGTTTCATATCAACGCGATATAACAACCCTTCTTCGGCAACTCTTGTCTCGTTATCGCGCCCTATGCCTATTTTGGGTTCTGTATTTAGAAAATCTCCCATTTTATGGGCTTGTGTTGTTTCTGCACCACCTAATAAATACTTTTTTAATTCTGTTTCTGATATCAAGCCGCCATCAAGCCCTTCCGCTTGTTGAAACCCTTTGGGGTGCAATAAATATTTCAAAAAAGACTTTTTCGTTGACAACACAGATTTGCAAAAAGAAATTTCAAGGCGGTGCACATCTATTGTTTCTCCTGATTTATGCTTGCCTTCATCTGATTTATACTGCACATAATCCAAAGGCAAGGGCAGATAACTACTGTTTCCGACTCGATAATACAATCCCTGAACCGCAAATTTGTCCTCTTTGAGTTCAGTAGGAATGTTTTTAAAAGGTATCTCCCTACCCTCAATCGTCGCCAAAGCCGTGCGCATCGCCCCATAAATCACCGAAGGATTGGGCGGAAAATTGCTGTCAGCCCAAGTTTCATCACCACGGGCGAATGGTTTCCCGTCTCGAAAAAAGAGCGTATCTAAGGCATTTAATGTTACTTCCATATTATGTTGAAGATGTTTGGTTATAAGTTTTAGATTTTTTTCGGTTCCTTTTCACGAACAGGGCAATATTTACTGCTTCTGTTAATGTTTCAAGTTTGAGCAAATTGCCATCTTTTTTGTCTTTTGATAGCATGAGTGTTTCTACCGTTTTTTGGACGGATTCCGTTTCGGGTTTCCCTTTTTGTGTCATTGATTTTTTCACCAATCGAGCAAGTTCTAATTTGACCATCCCGTTGTCAGGGACATTTCCATCCCCGTCTTTCAGCAGGTAAAATTCTCTCGCCAACGATCGCACAAAGGTTTCTGAGCAGTAACCTTGCTCAAAATAACCAACCAAATCTTCGATTGCTTTCCAATATTTAAGGTTTTCTCCAAGTTCCCACTGATAACAAGTTTCGTGGCATTCACCTGATTTCTTCATTACACCGATGGCAAAAGCATCACGGTCACCATCATTCTTTGCCATTTTTTCCAATTCTCGTGCTTTTTTAAGCACGATGTCAAGCGGGGTTTTATAATGTGCAATGGCAATTCCTGCGGAGAAGGTAAATTTTGTATCTTGCACAAAATATCCATTTTCGCTCAATGGCTTGCTGACCATGTTGTGAAAAGTTTCCCTTAACCAGCGCATCACATCAAAGAGGCTTACCAAATTGACGAAACCCAAGAAGTCGTCGCCACCTGTATAAACAATGGCTCCCTTATCCTCGTTTTTAAAGTATTCTTCTACTGCTTTCGCAAATTCAGAAAGTCGGGCAGATAAGTCACCTTGAAATTTGATTAAATCTGTTCCTTTGAAAACCGAAGGGTGTCCACTAAGAAATTTGCCCATTTTGTCGCCGTCGAAGGCAACGAGTGCATAATATGATGAAAGTTCACTATCAGGAAACGCACCCGCCCGTAAATTTTGTAAGGATTGAATATCACATTTGAGTACATATCCATTCTTTGACAAATATTTTTCTGTTATATTTTCCTTGTAGCACAGTTGAGCATCAAATTCAATGTCTCCGAGGCACTTCCGAAATAACTCAAATGAACTCCCTTTTCGAGAGGTAACATTCATAATGGCAACTTCTGCGGTCGAAGGAAATTCTTTTGTTTTGCCTTCTTCTTTAAATCCACGTTTGGTGAAACTTACGGCACTTAGTCCTTCATTTTGATTCAACCAAAAGCCGCCTTTATTTACAATTTTACCTTGCCTACTGTAATTTGGGTTAGTCTCTTCACCAAAAAACAATGCATTCCGCTCTCCATCAAGGGAACATTTACGTCCTTTTTCGCCCCAAGTTTGAGGTGCAGTATAGTCATATTGTTGAAATACTCTTGCATTTTTGACAGAAGCCAAAAAGGTCTCAATTTCGATGTAAGCATCCCTGTAAGCATCATCATCTTCACCTTGGATTGGGTGAAATAACCAGTTGATTTCCAAATGATTCGCAATTTGTTGGTCAAATGCTTTGCTGCCAGTTACTTTGGCTTCTCTCAATGCCTTTTCAGCCAAATTCTTGAACTTTGCTTGAACAATTTGCTCCACTTCCTCTCCAATTGCTTGCATTTCTGATTCAGATATACCCGAAATCTTCCCAATAAAGCGATTGGGAACAGAACTGCCTTTTTTGATATTTCTGGGAAATATTAATTCAACTTGATGTTTTTGTGCGCAATCGGCTGCATCAAAAACAAGTTCTGCTAAAATTCGGCTTCCTGCGTACAAATCCTGCGTCTTGCGCGCTTGCGCAATGAAGGATTGGACGGGGCCTACGGTGAATAAAAATAGATATTGGATCATTGAATATAACTGTTTATGATGTCATCAGTTGATGTGTAATTGCAAAAAATTGGAATAAGGAAACGAAACGGATATTCTTCTGGATGTGCTGGGTTAATTTTGGGAAAGTCACGGATATGTTTTTTTCGCTCTTTGACCAAGAAACCTCGGTTGAGTTTGTAAATATCAATTGTGACATTTGCCCTTGAATCTTTTGTTTTTGATTTGCATTGCAACAAACCTTCACCTGTTATCGCAAAGTACTCGTCGAACGAGTAGGTTTCATCATCAGGTTTGAGAAGATTTGAATCAAAACGTTCTTTTTTGTTTTTCGTACAACCACCACAGACCGGAAATAAATTTTCCCAAGAGTATGCCTTTTCGGGTACTTTGCTTTTGGGTTCAAAGTGTTCCAAAGGAATGTCAAAATGGTCTGGTGTAAGTGGATAATAATCACAAAAAGCGCAATGATTTTTTGTTGCTTCCAGCAAAAATGGCAATAGTTTCTTTTTTACATTAAAGCCCCTATTGCCAATACATACGCTCCATTGAAATGGCTTATCCCCATCCCAAACAGGAGTGGGAATGGCGTTTTTTAGATATTGAACAGGCTGTTCCTTTTCAAATGGTTTTTTATCAATTTTTATCATTTTTTTTGAGTTGGTTTTCCATTTGAGAAAGTTCAAAAGCAAGAACAGCTTTTAGTGAATCGCCCTTTTGGCTCAAATGCTTTATTAATTGGATGAAATCAGCATCTTTTTTAGTTTGTTGTCCATTGGCTACTTGAGATGCTAAGGCTCTGAATTCGCGCAGTAGATTGCTTGTCGCGACATTAAAGAAGTCATTGATATTGAAAAAATCAATCGCAGTTGTTTCGTAATCGCTGACATCTTCTCCTTCAAAATATTCCGGTATGCCATTGTTTAGTCGAATACAGTTTTGTGGCAAAACAGACTGGACAACAAATGGGCTATGCGTAGTCACCACAAACTGGACATTTGGGAAAAGATCCATCAGTTTTGGAAGTATCCGCCTTTGCCATTTTGGATGAAGGTGAAGATCAATTTCGTCAATCAAAACAATTCCTTTGCCATGAAGGGCATCTATGTTTGAACCTTCTTCTTCCTTTACCAAATCAGGATTTGCCAAAATCAAACGTTTGGCAATGTCAATAGATAAAGCAAACATGACCTTTTCCCCAGCCGACATTTGATCTACTTCGATTTCATCGAATCCTCCTACTAAATCCCGTTTGTTTATGACCATCGCATCTCGTTCAATGGCATATTTCATACGCAAATCGAAAAACACTTCGTTGTCATCATTCAAAATTGTTTCGACAACCTTTTTGATTAATGCTAATTCAATACCCGAATTGTGGTTAGTTTTTTGCCGTCCGTCATCAAATTTACTAATTTTAAATTGGGTATCAAACCAACGTAAAAATGAATCAAATGAAAAACGTTGTGCGTCCAAGGATTGAGCATACAAATGAAACAAGTTGCTTTCCCGAAAATGATTGGTTAATTCAGAATTGGTATCAATGCTATTGCAACCATAATAAACCAAAATGGGCAAGTGGTCAATTTCTTTTCTGTAATGTGTCTTGAAAACCTCTCTAAATTCAAATTCTGATTCAATGGTAGCTTCACAACCATCAATTCTTGGGGTTGTATCTTTTTCATTTAGGTTGATCTGTAACTTGCTGTTGAAATTTTTTGAATCCTGAATTTCATTTGATGCTTCAATTAAAATATCGTTCTCAACAATTTCTTCAATTTTCTCTATGTAAGAGATTTTACCTTCTATCTCCAATTCAATACTGCCGTTCATAGTTCCATTTTTAATATTTTTCGGGTCAAGTTTAGGTAGCCGGGTAAATTCAGATTTAAGTAATTGGTTTGCAAAAACCTTTAATGCAGCAGCAATAGCATCTAAGATGCTAGTTTTGCCACCTCCATTTTCAGAAATTAGTACTGTCACCCGTTCATTGAAGACGAGGTTTGAAAGTTGACTGAATCCTCTGAAATTAGTCAATTCCAACTGTTTTAATCTAATATCAAAGCCTGTTGATTCTCTTTCCATTTTATAAAATGCACTTTTTAAAATTTTCTTGGATGAACTTATCTAAGTCTCTTTGTCCCCTGTCAGGTATGGTATTTAAAGTCGTTATGATTGGTGTATTTTCATTTTCATAAACAGATACAATCACAGGCGAAGCAAATCGCCCTTTAGAAGCATGACCTAAATTTGGTTCATAAGATTGGCCATATTTTCCGTGTAAATCGTGCGTTGTTTTACTTGTAAGATTAGGAATGTTTTTTCCAGAATCATTACCAAATTCAATTTGCCGAATCCAAGGGTAGGGTTGCATAGTACCTTGATAAGCCAAGAAAATAGATTGCTCTCGTTTTTGAAAATGGGTGCTATGTTTTTGCAAAAGGTTGAAAACGTACGTGCTATCAATATGATTTTCGTATGGAAGTGTTCTACCTTCTGATTCAACTTTCATAATTTTTATGCTTCCCATTGCCCGACGACTTCTTTTGCCGTATCCACCCAGAATCGTAGTTATTTCAAACAACGATTTAAGTTTCCCGATGTTAAAACTTTCCGATTCAATAATGCTGAAAATTACACTAAAAGTACTGCCTTTGTTTATCGAGGAAATTTTGTAGCGTTTATGTGGCACAGGAATAGATTCACCTACATTTATCTGCCTGTCTGTTATTCGAATAGTAAAACAACTTCTACTTGAATTATCCCCAAATATCTCACCCTCTCGCTTCTTCAACTCCTCCAATCCCAAATCCCCATTCATCGCCCTCCACCAAAATCTTAAAGTCCCCTTAATACTCGCAGGGCGCAGCTCCGGCGTGCTGCCATCTGCACCCGCCAAAAACATCGGTGTGATCACCTCACAATTAAAAGTTATGGATTTCATATTTTGTTATAAGTTGTGTTTTGAATGATTACTAACACCCTCCACCACCCCAAACCCCAGCGCCGCCCCCTTCCCCAGCCCCATATACCTCGGCAGCCACACATTCGTCTCAAACCGAACATCGAAAGACGAGAGCCTTGTCTCTTTGAAGGAGGCCAAGCGCATCGGCGAGCGGTGCAGCAGGTTGACTTTTATTTCGCGGTCCACGTACCAGCCGAGGCCCTTGGCCATGGAGAGGATATTGCCGCGCAGAATGGTGCAGAGGAAGCGGTCGCGGTCGGCTTCATCGGTCATGGCCTGAAAATCGCGGTAGTGTTCGGGTTTGAGCGCCAGCCAGTTGTGCAGGCGGTAAGCGAAGGTTGTGTCCCAGGCTTGCAGCGTGATTTCGTTCAGGTGCAGGTGCTCCACTTCCGGGGTGATGGGGCGTTGACCGATCATCAGCTGGCGCGGCCGCCCCTGAAAGAAGGCGTGGATTTCGTTTGCCCCCTCTTCCAGACAGATCAGCGCCGCCCGGTTGTGGAGGCGTTTGTACTGGATGAGCGGGTAGGCGTAGCGGAAGCCGCCTGCCTGCTCGTCGTGGTTGTGAAACAGCCCGTTTTCGCGCCCGGCGGCAGCGATCACTGCCCCGCGAAACCAAGGCAATTCCGCCATGGAGAGTTCGTTTTTAAACTGAATGGATAAATATTTTACTTTTTTCATTGTGTATGGTATAAACTTGCTGAAAATCTACTGGTGACCAGCCCTTGTCTGTGACACAAGGGAACGGTAGTAAACGGACTTAAAACTGATTACATAAAAAAAGAAGCGGATAAGATTTAGACGTTTATTAATATATAAAAATGATGCCAACTTTTGGCTTTTTTGTTGCAGTAAAAATAATTTTGGGTTATTCAGCGTCAAATTACCCGTTTTTGTGCCTTTATGCTTGAAAATAGTTATAAAATAAATATAACTATGCAGCTATATGGCGTTACTAAGCAGGCCCCCTCCGCGATACACCCCTAATTTTCCCGCAAAGAAAACCCCCGTTGATCCACCCTATCCGCATTTTTTTATACACCTCAAAAAAAAAGTGTAATTTTGTGCGGCCAACCTGCCGGGTGAATATTTACTCGTTCCTATGGGTTGATTCGGAGGAATAATGACAAAATTATTGGAAATACCGCTTCGCGATGTAACACCTGAAACCATTCAGGCGCTACAACACCAATACCCCGACGCTACTGTTCGGATAGAAACAGCCGAAAAGATGCTGCCGTAGACAATGGATGAATCTCATTTTTGGGCGGTTATTGACTGCTTGGATTGGCATAAATCGGCACCCAAAGATATTGTACAACCAGCGGTACAGGCATTGAGTCGGTATGAAAAAGCAGATATTTGTACCTTTTATGATTTCCTCAATGAGAAATTATATGCCTTAGACGGCCGTTTGTATGCCGAACAATTAGGGAGTAATCGTTACACAGCGGATCCGGATGATTTTTTCTCGGTAGATGATTTTCTTTATGGCCGGTGCGGAGTAGTAGCCAATGGTAAAGATTTTTTTGAAGCAGTGCTACAATACCCTGACCGAATTCCCAAAGAATTTACCTTTGAATCATTATTGTATTTACCGGAACGGGCTTGGCAGATGAAGACTGGAGCGGAGACATTGGATTATTTCCCTGAAACCTGGTATGAGACGTTTAGCAATCCGACAGGGTGGCCGGGGATTAAAACGATAAAAGAACGCCTATTAGATCATGGATAAAGATGAAAAAACACGGAAACAGCAATGATAACGAGGCCGAACACCATCTTTACAAAATTCAGGACAGAGAATATGAAGATGTATAAAAATACGGCATCTGTGGTGACCCATTAAACCAAGATGGCAGCTCGCCCCGCGCACAGACGCAAGTCAAAGAACTCAATCGCGCTGTCAGATGGCTGCGTTTTTTTGCAAATATTATGGTGAAGTCTATTCCAGGTCGTGTGGCGGCCAAAGTATTGGAAACAGCGTATAATCAGCGATATAAAGATGAATATGGCCATTTTACTCCAGAAAATTAAACACCTGAACCATTTATAAGGATGCCGTACCCACCCTAATATTAATAGAAGCCGACCTTTCGTGTGGTGATTATATTGCTACCAAACCCATTCACCACAGCCAACAGCTGGTAGAACAAGACCACGAGAAAATTGTTTTTTTGCTGTTTGTCATTTCCAATCGGGAGTTAGCGTCGGAGTTATTGCGTTGGGGCAATCAATTGCGGGTCATCAGCCCGCCCGATCTTTTTGGCGGTGAAATGCCGGGCCGCGAAATGAGGGCATCTCTCAAGTTATGAGCAGGGTGTCTTATATTGATCTGAAAAATGCGGAGGGGGGTGCCTCATTTTTAACGCCGCCTCATTTTTGGCGCCACCTCAATCAAAAGCCGCCACCACAATGCCCTGGGTTGAAGGAATATTGCGCACATTCAATGCCCGGTTATTCAGGCGGAGGGCAATGGTGCCGGGTGGGGTAGTGGGAAAAAAGACATCAACGCCCACGAGGAAAGAAAAATTTCCGAACAGCCCGACGGGTATCAATTCCGTCTTATTGTCGCCGTCATCGTAGAGGAAAAAGGAAATGGCGGTTTTTTGCGGGGTGGCAAATTGGGGGGTGCTGATCACGGTGCCGTCTACCCAAAGGGTGTCGCGCGGATTCACGATGGCTTGTCTGCCGGAAAAAACATTTATCACGGTTTGGCCGCTGGTACGCGGCAGGCCGTTGAGGAGCAGCCCGGCGAAGGAATTGGCGGGTGGCAATACCCGCAAATACACCAGCGTGTGGAGGTGGGTAAATCCTTCCCGGAAGTAGTGGATGATGCGGTCGCCGGATTTTCCGGTATTCACCACAAATTCGAAAGTGGTACTAGCCGGCACATTGATGGGTTTCCAAAAACCCAGCGAATCGCAGGTAAGTGATTCGAACGGCTGATTGGAAAGGCGCTGTCCGGTAGCGGCCTCGACGGCATAAATATCCACTTTAGCCCCGATGGCAGGCGTATTTTCACCGAAAGTAAGCACTCGCCCGGTAATGCACACAATTTCTTCGGGGATCGGCGTGAGGTGTACCGGCGGCTTGCCGTGAAAAAACGCCCACACAGCAGCAAAAGACTCCTGAGTAGTTGCTACCTGATAATGATCTTTGCCGGGCAGTTTAACATTGGTTGCACCGGCGATATTGCCTCCGGCGGCCACTTTGTCGCCATCCGACCACAGATTGAGCGTGGGAACGGAGCCGTTGGGTCCCGCCGGAGCAGGTTGCACCGATGACGCAATGTGCACATAGCCATCCACTTTTGCCGCATAAACCGCATTGGACAGGTAGGCATAAGCGACCCCGCCGCCGGCAGAGTGGCCGATCAGTCGCACTTTTGGTGCGCCGGTTTTTGCCAATATTTTATTGATAAAAGCATCGAGTGCGGCGGAGTTGTTAGCACCCTGGGCAAGGCTGTTCCAGTCAAAAGCATGTATGAGTTTGGGTTTATACCCGTTAGAAGTGAACAACTGCTGGAAGGAGGCCCAAGTGTCGCCCGAAGCCAGAAAGCCGTGTATCATTACCACGGGATATTGGCAGGTGTCGCACAGTACGGACAAGGGGGCCTGAATTTGTTTTTCTGCACGGGTATCTTCTTCTGCCCTAACCGGAAAATCGGAACAAGCGGATAGTATAGCCAGAAAAAAGGCGAGGAAGGGCAGCATATATTGTTTCATAATAAGTATATTGGGGGCAAAAGTACAAATTCTGCCGGAAAGGGTACGTTTACGGGTAAATTTATTTCACGCAGCAAAGATCGGGTCATTCCTGCCCGATCAATATCACGGAACGCACACCGGGTCATTCCTGCCCGATCAATATCGCGGAACGCACACCGGGTCATTCCTACCCGATCAATATCACGGAACGCACACCGGGTCATTCCTACCCGATCAATATCACGGAACGCACACCGGGTCATTCCTGCCCGATCAATATCACGTTTTAAATCTGCACTTTCCAAAAATAAAGTGTAATTTTGTGCGGATAATGCTACCCATACGCGGAGTAGCCCAATTGATCGGGCAGGGTAAATAAAACAAAAAAAGCAGGAATGATTGATCAACAGGTAGTGACAAACCAAACCATTCATTGGATAAAAACCGTGGTCATTGGCTGCAATTTTTGTCCGTTTGCCGCAAAAACCCTGTTACAGAATAGTGTTCGGTATGTGGTATGGCCGGAGGCAACCATGGAAAATAGTTTGGAGACCTTCGTGGAGGAGTTGCGCTTCCTCGACCGCACGGCAGCCATAGAAACCACTTTTATTATTTTCCCCGATCACTTTGCCGATTTTGACGATTACCTTGATCTGGTGGATATTGCCGAAAGATTGGCTTCCGATCAAGGATATGATGGGGTCTATCAGATCGCCAGTTTTCACCCGGAGTATTGTTTTGCGGGCGCTGACAGCGATGACCCGGCCAATTTTACCAACCGCTCTGTCTATCCCATGTTGCACCTGCTGCGGGAAGAAAGTATAACCAACGCCGTTGCCCGATTTCCCGACCCGGAAGGGATACCGGAGCGAAATATCGCTTTTTCCCAGCGCAAAGGCTTATCTTATATGCAGTTGCTGCTGAAAAACTGCGTATCTTTGCCCTGAATTTATGAAATACGCTCTTTTTTGCACCACGCTCTTTTTAGCCGCCTGCGGTACCCGCTATGAATTTCAGGGGAAACATACCTTCCCTAATGTTGCATGGGTTGTTCAGGATACCGTTCGTTTTCAATTCGAGATCAGGGACACTGCTGCCCGATACGACCTGGCATTGGCTTTTACGCATCAAACAGATTTTCCCAATCAGAACCTGTATGTGCGCCTGACCACCAGATTTCCCGACGGACACCGCATCATGGATGTTCAGTCGTTCGACCTGTTTGATTCCCAGGGTGCGGCACTTGGCGACTGCTCCGGTGCGCAATGCACGGTTACCCACGATCTCCAAAAATCGGTGCATTTCCAGCAGCCGGGCGTTTATTCCCTGATGCTGGAGCAATGGATGCGGCGCGACACCGTACCGGGCCTCCATCAAGTGGAAATGACCGTACATCGGGTAAAGTAAGGTATGTACAACGGGGCTGCGCATCAATTGATACACCGTCTTCCGATTATCCAGAACATCGAAAAGTTTGTGCCGCAACAAAAATTTGTTACTCGTTTTTTTCTGTAAATGAATTAGTTGATGGTACTGCATAAATTTTTTTTGCAAAAAAAATTTATGCAGTACCATCAACTAATTCATTCCGGTGCCACTAATGCAACACCACAAACTTCAACATGACACCTTTATCCTCTATATTGCGCAGTACCAGAAAATAGGTGCCCTCGGCTATACCTTCCGGAAGGGATAGGATAAAATTTTCGCCGGGTGTTTTCACCAACTGTGAACCCTGTTCGAGGCAACGCCCCAACACATCAGTGATCTGCCAGTTGAAAAAGCTGCTTTTGTCCGTATCCAGCTGCACTTTCAAGTTGTCCCGCGCCGGATTACCCCATATTTCGGCCCGGAAAGGGGCATCAGTAAACCCGCCACCACCGGCTTTTTTAGGAAACGTCATTTCCATCACTACGGGCAGATGATCGGAGCTGCGGCGCAGGGCAGAACAGACACCCGCTGCTACCGAACGCGTATCATTACAGTCTAAGAATTCATTATAGGAAACACCGTCGTTGCCAAATACCCGATAATCCACCACCGAAATATCCCGGGTGCCGGAAGCCATGGCGGGGCTGAGCAAAATAAAATCAAAACGATTGTCCATGCCGCCGGTCACGGCGCAGCTGTTGTTGGCTTTATCGTTGGGCGACTGGGTATGATATAAGGCAAAAGCCGGCCCATCCCACCCCGTCAATTGGTCTTCCGGGTCAATAAACCGGGGGGAGCCTCCGGCGGTCAGGATTTTCCACGCCTGTTCTTCCGAAGAATAGACGTTGAAATCACCGGCAATCATATACCGTTGGATGCCTTTATTGGCGGTCAGCCAGGTGGCGATGTCCTTAGCCGTTTCGGCCCGGGCAGCGGCATCACTCGTGCCGGCTTTCAGGTGCGCTACCATGAGCCAAAAATCTAATGTATCACCTTTGATGGTGGCTGCTTTATAATACAGGCGGTGTACATCTATATCCCGGACATTGCCTTTGATGGCCCGAAGACCGAGGTACCCGAATTTATCACTGTTATAATACAACGCATTCGCAATATCGGAGCCATTGCTGTTGGAAAATGGCGTTGACTTCATAGCTGGTTCGTACTGTAGCGTTGACGTTCGCAACAGTTCAACCGTAGCCGTAGCGGGTTCTATTTCATTTACGGTCAGTATATCGGGTTTGTAGGCATTAAAAATCGTTTTCAAGCCATTGTTTTTAGCGCTTTGCGAGGCACAGGCCCAGTCGAAACCGTATTTTAAAATATTATAGTGCATGATGCGCACTGTATCCAGATTTTGTGCACCTGCCTGCAAGGCCAGCAGCATAGAAAAAGTAATAATCGCGTTTTTCATGCAGCAAAGGTAATAAGTAGTTGGGAGTTATAGTTATGAGTTTGTGCATTAGGAACGGTTTCAGTATAAAGTACTAAACTTAGGGACTGCTGACTATTGACCGTGGACCCCTTTGGGGGAATTATTAGAAAGATTCAAGGCTTTATTACGCAGCAGGGGTTTTAAAACGGTTTCTTAGACTACAGGAGCAGGATTATCTTAAAAAGGTTTATATTTGCACTTTGTAAGTGGCACGAGGATAAAAACGCGTAACAAATTTTTTGTTTACTTAAATATGAACCATCAACAATATCCGAACCTTACCAATTACATTGGAGGTCACAAAACAACTATTTCCGGCAGTCGCTGGCTGGAGGTCATTTCACCCATAGATGGTCAATTACTGTCTCGGGTACCCATGTCTGCTGCGGAGGAAGTAGATGCAGCGGTACAGGCTGCAACGGTGGCCCAGGTCGCGTGGGCGAAAACACCCATAAAAACGCGGGTACAGGTATTTTTTAAATATAAAACCCTGCTGGAGCAACACATGGAAGAATTGAGTGAGCTGGTGCACATTGAAAACGGAAAGACCCTTTCGGAAGCACGGGCAGAGGTGGAAAAAAGCATTGAGCTCACCGAATTTGCCTGTTCATTGCCTCAATTGGTACAGGGGGAGGTGTTGGAGGTGAGTGCCGGCGTGGAATGTCGCACCGAGCGCTACCCGCTGGGTGTGGTGGCCAGTATCGTACCGTTCAATTTCCCGGCGATGGTACCCAACTGGACCATACCTAATGCCCTGGCTTTGGGCAATGCCATGATTATCAAACCCTCAGAAATGGTACCCCTGAGCACGATGCGGCTGGCGGCACTGCTCAAAGAAGCCGGATTGCCCGACGGGGTACTCAACATAGTACACGGAGATCGGGAGGTAGTAGAGGCCATCTGCGATCATCCGGGCATCAAAGCCGTGTCCTTTGTCGGCTCCACCGTAGTCGCTAAATTAGTGTATCAGCGGGCCACTTCCCACCTCAAGCGCTGTCTGGCGCTGGGCGGAGCCAAAAACCACCTGATTGTATTGCCCGATGCCAATGTGGCCATGACTGCCAGCAATGTAGCGGCCTCAATGTCGGGCTGTGCCGGCCAGCGCTGCATGGCCGCCTCCGCCATGGTGGGAGTAGGGCAGGTGCAACATATTATTGATCAATTGTGCGAAGAAGCGCGGAAAATTGTGCCGGGCAAAAATCTCGGTGCCGTCATTTCGGCCAAAGCTAAGGCCCGCATTGAGCGTTATATTACCGAAGCGGAGCAGCAGGGTGCTAAGGTGTTGGTGGACGGCAGGAATGCCGTAGTAGTGGGACAGGAGGGTGGTTTTTATGTCGGCCCCACGGTCATTGATTTTGTAAAACCGGATATGGCGGTGGCAAAAGAGGAAATTTTTGGCCCGGTCATCAGCATCATTCGCACCGATACCTTAGAAGAAGCCCTTGCCATTGAAAACAGCAGTCCGTACGGCAATGCCGCCTCCGTGTTTACCGAAAGCGGCGGTGCTGCCCGTAAAGTGATGGAAAAAGCCGGAGCGGGCATGATTGGGATCAATATTGGCGTGCCGGTACCGCGTGAGCCGTTTTCTTTTGGCGGCTGGAACGAATCCAAATTCGGGGTAGGGGATATTACCGGCAAAAGTTCTATTGAGTTTTGGACAGAGATGAAAAAAATAACAACAAAGTGGGAGTCAGCGGCCAAAACGAACTGGATGTCGTAGGGTTGAGGAAATGATTTTTGAGGAATTGAGTAAGTTAGCTGAAATAAACGCGGTTTTGAATTTTATTAATTGCTTTATTATTCTCCCTGCCCCCTCAATTGGAAAACGGTGAATTATTGACTGTGGCCCACTTCGTCACCTTTGTATCGTTACTTTCCACTACTTGTTCCTGATGTTGTGTCTATGTGTTAAATAATTAAAAAAACAAGATATGTATGCGAAGATTAACGCCATTAGGTACTTCCAATTTTAAAAAAATCAGGGAAGAAAATCGCTATTTTGTTGACAAATCCCTGTTGGTTCGTCATGTTTTACAAGGGAATGATATCAGCTTGTTCTGTCGTCCGCGTCGTTTTGGCAAAACCCTGAACATGGAAATGCTGCGCTGTTTTTTTACCAATGATGCAGACAATTGCCACCTGTTTGAAGGGTTACAGATCAGCCGGGATGCAGAGAGTATGGCGCATTTGGGGAAGTATCCGATTGTTTTTTTATCGCTCAAAGAGATAAAGCCAACAGATGGTGAAGGTGCATTTTGGCGTATTCGCAATATACTTATTGAAATTTGGGAAAATTATGGCTATCTGGCTCAAGATTCCTCTGGTAGGCAACTCCATGAAAATTGGAGCCTTAAATTGAAGAATAAAGCAACTCCAAGCGATGAAATTGCCCGCTCCCTGCGCAAATTATGCGAATTGCTGGCAGGTTTTCACGGAGAAAGAGTCGTACTCCTCACAGATGAATATGATACTCCCATACACGCCTCCTGGCTGCATGGTTATTACGACAGTATGTTGGAGTTTATGAAAGAATTATTGGGTTCGGCCATGAAGGATAATCCTTATTTGAAAAAAAGAGTATTGACTGGTATCCTGCGCGTGTCAAAAGAAAGTATGTTTTCCGATTTGAACAATTTCATTCCCTCTACGGTATTGGATACGGATATTTTTTCGGATATGTTTGGCTTCACGGAAGCCGAAGTTCGGGAGATGTTGCGCTACTACGACCTAAACGGGCGTGAATTGGAGGAGTTACACCAATGGTACGACGGCTATCGGTTTGAAGGCCATGTCATTTATAACCCCTGGTCGGTGTTAAATTATGTTTTTTCTCTCAACCATGCATTGAAGCCTTATTGGGTCAATACTTCGCAGGACAGCTTGTTGCGGCAATTAATATTTGGCGATAAATCGGGCATTCAGGATTACCTGCAACGCCTGTTGGACGGTGAGCAGATCATCCTGGAATTAGACGAACACCTTGTATTCAAAGATTTGAGGATCAACCAACGCGCTGTGTGGACCCTGTTGATGCTCTCCGGGTATCTTCGGGCAGAAAATGCAGACTCCAAACACCACAGATTATATAAGGTGTCCATTCCCAATAAAGAAGTACGGGAGGCTTTTACCGACAGCATCAGAAACTGGCTGCAAAGCGACATGGAAGCCGATACCCGCCAAAAAATGCTGGATGCTTTAGCCGCAGGACACGTCAAAGACTTTGAATGGTACCTTTCAGATTTTGTCATCCAGGTTTTTAGTTTCCACGATACTCAAAAGCGGTATGCCGAAAATTTTTACCATGCCTTTTTTCTTGGGCTGTTGGCCGGTCTGGAAAATCGTTATCAACTCCGCTCCAACCACGAAGCAGGACTTGGGCGCTACGATATATGCCTGACACCACACAACAAAAACGACCGGGGTATCATTATTGAAATAAAAGCACCAAATGCGAAGCGGGACGAAACGATCAAGGTCGCGCTGGCCAATGCCGTCCGGCAGATCAAAATAACTCAATACGAAACAGGATTGAAAGCGGCGGGCGTAAAGGAGGTACTAGATTGGCCATTGCGGTACAGGGCAAAGCGGTAGAAGTAGAGGAAGTACTTTAAAAAGGCGTACCATATCCGTATAATTTATTCTGGCACCGTTCCTAACTAATAAAAAAGTAAAATTATGCACCATCACACATCAGACTTTTTGACAGACATTGACCGGGGTGAAATCATCTCCAATAACAACGAATATACCTTGTTTTCCTGGTCGAAACAGGCTGGAAACAACCCCATCGCCATCGAATACGGAGAGGGTGTCTATTTCTATGATTACGATGGCAAACGCTACCTGGATTTTTCTTCCGGGCTGATGAATGTCAACATCGGTCACGGCCATCCGCGTGTCACGGAGGCCGTTGTGCGCCAAATGCAGCGGGTAAGTTATGTCACGCCCAGTTGTGTAACAAAAGTACGGGGCGATCTGGGCAAAAAATTGGCAGAAATTACCCCCGGTAACCTGAAAAAAACCCTGTTTACCATTTGTGGAGCAACCGCCATCGAAAATGCCATTAAATTGGCCCGGCTCTACACCGGACGGCACAAAATTATTGCGCGGTACAGGGCCTTTCACGGGGCCTCCTACGGGGCCATGACTGCCGGGGGCGACCCGCGCAAATTAGCGGCTGACAGCCAGCAAATACCCAATATCATCCACGTGGAAGATGCCTATTGTTACCGCTGCCCCTGGTCGCAGGAAATCAGCACCTGCAAACGGGAGTGCGTGTCACATATTGAGCGGGTGATAGAGTTTGAAGGGCCGGAAAACATTGCCGCTATTTTGATGGAAGGTGAATCGGGTTCCTCCGGTTGCATCAAATACCCACCCGATTATTGGCAAAAACTGCGCGCTATTTGTGATAAACACGGTATTTTGCTCATTGCCGACGAAGTAATGAGCGGTTTTGGCCGTACCGGCAAATGGTTTGGCGTGGATCATTTTGGCGTTACCCCCGATATGATCGCTACTGCCAAGGGCATCACTGCGGGCTATCTGCCCCTTGGGGCGTTGATCGTGACGGATAAAATTGCCGACCATTTCAACGATAAACCCCTGATGTTGGGCCTTACTTATTCTGCCCATCCCGTTGCCTGTGCTGCCGGTTTGGAAGTCCTGAATATTTATGAGGATGAGCATTTGATTGAAAACGCCCGCCTGATGGGGCAATACGTAGAAAAACAAGTGGCAATGTTGTCAAAAAAGCACCCCAGTATCGGCGATTTTCGCAATACCGGCCTGCTGGGCTGTCTTGAATTGGTAAAAAACCGCTCCACAAAGGAACCGATGGCACCGTTCAATGCCAAACCCCACGAAATGACCGTAATGAACCAGGTAGCGGCCAAAATAAAAGAATTGGGTATGTACACTTTTGTGCGCTGGAACTATATCTTTATTGCCCCACCGCTATGCGTCACCGAAGCGCAAATTGATGAGGGACTGGCGATTATTTCTGAAGCACTAACGATTGCGGACGCACATTGCATTTAGGTAGTTTTGGGTAAAATACCCCGGCAATACTGTTTCCCAAAATGAGAAAGTAGCCATTAAACTATACTTTAAAAACATGAACAGTTTTCAAACCTTACAACGCTCCTGGTTTACTTTGGATACTAAAAGTCAAACTCTAATTGCTGCCCCGGCCCGATGATTTCCCGCTGTTGTTCCTGTTCGCGGCGGAGGTTGGACATTCCCAATCCCAGCAGCCGCACTTTGCGGGTGAGAGCTGCTGTATCAGCCAATAATGCAGGCAGATATGACATCATTTCTTCCGCAGTAAGTATTTCGTGACCTACGGTTTTGGATCGTGTAACTATTTGAAAATCAGCGTATCGCACTTTTAGTGTCAGCGTCCGGCCGGGGTTGTCCATGCGCTGAACACTTTTTTGCAGGTCATCTGCCAATTCCGCTAACCGTTCCAACATGGCCTCCGTAGTGTCTAAATCGGTGAGAAAGGTGTTTTCCGTGCTAATGGATTTGCGTACTCCCTGACTGCGCACCGGGCGTTCATCAATGCCCCGTACGATATTGTAATAGAACCGTCCGGCTTTACCAAACCGGCGAGCCAGATCAATCAGCGTGCGTTGCTTGAGGTCGTAACCGTTTTCAATACCAATTTTTCTCATTTTTGCCGCAGTTGCTTTCCCGATTCCGTGAAATTTTTCAATGGCTAATTTTTCAAGAAACGCTTCCGCTTCCTGCGGCAAAATGGTGGCTATACCGTTGGGTTTATTCAGGTCGGAAGCCATTTTTGCTAAAAATTTGCAATAAGAAACGCCGGCGGAGGCAGTGAGTTGGGTAGTTTCCGCAATACGTTGTCGAAGGATTTGGGCGATCAGCGTGGCAGAGGGCGGCCCCATTTTCGGATTTGTTACATCCAAATAGGCTTCGTCCAAGGAAAGCGGCTCTACCAGATCGGTATATTCGTGAAATAATGCCCTGATCTGGTTGGATACTTCTTTATAGCGTTCAAAATCGTGCCGGACAAAAATCAAATGGGGGCATAATTGACGTGCCCGAGACCCTGGCATGGCAGAACGCACGCCAAATTGCCGGGCCTCATAGCTGGCTGCGGCCACTACGCCTCGAGGCCCGTTTCCGCCTACCGCAACTGGTTTTCCGCGCAGTTCGGGGTTGTCCCGCTGTGCTACCGATGCAAAAAAGGCATCCATATCTATGTGTATGATCTTGCGCAAAAATTATCTCCTTAAAGCATAAACAACTATATTTGGGAATAAGTCTGATGCGGGGATTTCTTGTAAAAGGTGTACATCCGGGAGGAACCCATTTCTTGCTAAAAGGCGAAGTGATTTCAGGTTGTTTGCCGAAAGCACTGCCGAAATGGTGTATAGGCCCAACTGCTGAAAACCATAATCTATCGCTGCGGTAACGGCTTCCTGCATAATACCTTTTCTTTGAAAATCCGGGTGTAATTCATAGCCGATTTCTGCGGTATAATGATCGGATGAAAAATTCCATAAACACAAGGTACCAATCAGGTTATCCTGTTCTTTTGGAGCAATGGCCCAATAAATAGACGTGCTTTCCCGGGTGTTCCGATGTGTTTTTTCAATAAATTGCCGTGCTGCTGCTGGCGTAATAGTATTGGGGCGGTCTAAAAATTCATTGACAAGCGGATGAGACCGCAGTGCAGCAATGGTTTCGTCATCACTAAACTGTAACTGCCGCAGGTTCAGGCGATCAGTTGTGAGGTTGGGAAAGAGAGAGAAATTAAAACCGGGCATTTAATAATCAATGACTATTGTCTCAATACGTAGTTAGCGTTTGCTGGTTTATCCTCCGCTCTTTGTCTTTTGCCGTCCTTCCCTGAAATCTAATTTCAGGGAAATAATGTGTGAATATTGCACCTGTGCCAAATTCCCAATGTCCGTCAGCGCATAATCTACCTGAATACGTCCCAATTTCAGGCCAATGCCAAAATTGGGCTGAAAAGATAAGGAGGTTTGGGTGGGGTCAAAATCATCTTTTACTTTCTGAAAATTGCCAACGCCCGCACGGAGTTGCACAAAACCATCATAATCTGCTTCCACCCCAAAACGCGGGTCTATATTGATGGATTTGGAGCTGACCAGCACATTGCGTTGACCATCGGTGGTGAATTCCATGTCCAACGCCGGGAGCAGGGTTGTCTTGGAGCCGGTTTTGATTTTATAAGCTCCACCCAGGACAAATCTCGGACGGGTAATTTCTGTATTGCTTTGCGGAATTTCGTTTTGTGTCAGGGTAAATACCTCTTTTTCCCGTTCCGTCAGGGTAAACGACCACGCGTTAAAAGTGGTGGTCAGGTCTCTGCCCTGAATACCCAGCATCAGGTTGCCTTTTCGGTATTGCACACCAACGTCGGCTCCAAATCCCCAGGAGTTGCCAAACGTGCCGATCACCCGGCGAATGACCTTCACCGTGCCACCCACTGACAGGGCCGGATTGCGCATTTTTCGCGCATAACTGCCCATAATGGCGTAATCTGCCGCAGAGAACTCGGTAACATTATCATAATTGATGGTGCCATCCGTCTCCACCAAATTGATGGTGTAGGGAATCTGGTCAATACCCAGGCGAATGATAGAGAAGGCTAAATAAGACCTGCGTTCTCGGTTGAGCGATTTGCCAAAACCGATATAATCGTATTTGCCCACTCCGGCAAACCATTCGGCGTGCATAGCGGCTAATTGTAGCGGCGCTTCTATCTCCGACAGACCTGCGGGATTCCAGTAAGCTGCCGTCAGGTCGTTGGTGATGGCGGTCTGTGCGCCCGACATACCGTGCGCCCGTGCACCCACCCCGATGCTGAGGAATTCGTTGCTGTATTTTTGTGCCAGCAGCGCAGGGGTAGCCACGATGCTCAATAGGGAAAGGAGCCAGTATGGTTGCATGTTTTGTAAGTGTTTTTAGTGTTTTTAGTGTTTTAGAATACATCAACAATCATACATCACGTAATCATCAATCGTTAATCAAAAGGTTTGGTGTTTTGGAATACATCAACAATCATATATTATGTAATCATCAATCGTAAATCAAAAGGTTTAGTGTTTAAATACCTAAAAATTGAACCATTTTGGCGCTTTTAAGAACATAAACACCAAAATCTATGACGAGTAACTAATATTCTATGACAAAGGTGCAAATTTGTACCTTTTGGTTGGCTGTGGCTTTATTTTTTCCTTCTGCTGCTATGGACAATATCTTCATAAAGGATGGCAGTGAGCCATCTAAGTAGGTGAATAGAAATAATCGTGGTTTTGAATTTCATCAATTACCTTATTATCAAAGGTTTGTGAGACTGTGGACTGCCGACTATTGACTGTGGACTACTTATTCATTCCTAATGCAGAAATTTAGTGCAAAGATAAGGAACTAAACGGTACAGAAGGGATAAAAAATTACGGAGAAGACATTACATAAAATGACGTGTACTCATCGCTCACACCGCCATCCAATACTCCTGTTCGTGAAAAATAGCGGCAAAATCCGTTTGTGGCGGCAGGTCTAAATAGGGATAAGTCACCTTTGAAAGGTATAGGCCCTGCGGATAAGCCGGGCGGATGATGGGCGGCGTTTGTCGGTTTTTCAGGTAATGCTCAAAGGTTTCCACAGAGAGTTGACCGCGCCCGATTTCCAATAATTTTTGGACGATAATACGGATCATTCCGGTCAAAAAACGATTGGCTGAAATTTGGAAACGCAGGCGGTTTCCGCGCCGATTAATAAATAACTGTGCCGAAGTGACCCGGCATTCGGTGTGGTTGTACTTGGCTGGAGAGCGGCAAAATGCGTAATAATCCTTGTATTTTGGAAGCAATGCCACGGCTGTTTTTATGGTATCTAACTGTAAATTCAGGTCGGGATAACCAGCGCTGGAAGTGGCGAGAAAGGGGTCTTTGCCGGTATGTATAAAATAATCGTAAGTGCGACTAAACGCATCAAACCGGGCATGACTTTTTTCAGCAACCGGAAGTATATCAAAAATGGCAATATCGTCAGGGAGGGTTTTATTCAATCGGAAGAGGAGATCATATTCCGGCAAGTGGTCGAGATCAAAATGACAAAAAAACTGACTTGCGTGTACTTGCGCGTCAGTTCTGCCACAACCTGTCAGCGTAACCGGATATTTAAGCACTTTTTGAAAGGCATTTTCTACGGTTTCTTGTACGCTCATAGCGGTCGGTTGACGTTGCCAGCCATGGTATTGGAAGCCGTTGTAGGCAAAATGCAGGAAGTAGCGCATGGTTGTTTTGTCGCAAAGGTAGGGCTGAATTGTTGAATGGAAGAATTGTTGAATGGAGGAATTGTTGAATGGAAGAATGGAGGAATTGAAGAAGTGAGGAATTGTTTCGCCCAGCCACACAACAATATAAAATAAACACTATATTTATTCTTTTTATAATCAATGATTCATAAAAAACAATTTATTTCAAAAAATAATTCCTAAAAAAAAATCGGATTTTTTTATTCCAATATTCAAAACCTACCTACATTAACCGCTGAAAGCAGCAACATTCACCAAACAAAATTTTTTTGTGATGCACACTGCACGTTTACAATGATGCCGGAACAAGATTAGAAATTGACAAGTGATGAGCGAACCGATTTGTATCGTCCTCTTTTTCACCCGTTTATTTTTTTTCTTGTTTCGGCCAACCTTTCACCCGCGAGGCTGGAAAGATGTAATGTATTAAATTGGTTCAACCCATTTAACTGCGCTTTCCCGCTCGAATAATCAGCACTTTATGGCTGCCTACGACACCAGTAAAATCCGGAACGTCGTCTTAGTGGGACACGCCGGCAGCGGCAAAACAACTTTTGCCGAAACCATGCTCTTTGAAGCCAAAGCCATCGGCCGACGCGGTACTGTCGGCGACGGTAGTACGCAGAGCGACTACACTGCGGTGGAACAACAAAAGGGCCACTCTCTCTTTACTTCCCTCCTGCATTGCAGTTGGAAAGACACCAAAATTAACATCTTAGATACCCCCGGCCTCGACGATTTCGCCGGTGAGGTGGTCACGGCATTGAAAGTGGCAGATACCGCCATTATGATGCTGAATGCCCGAAGTGGGGTAGAGGTGGGTACCGAATTGCTTTGGGAATACATCGAACAATTTCAAACACCGGCTTTGTTCGTTATCAATCAGTTGGAACACGAAAAAGCCGATTTCGAAATGACCTTGGATCAAGCCCGCAAGCGTTTCGGAAGCCGGGTGTTGCCGCTGCAGTTTCCGGTAAATGCCGGCGTTGGTTTTAATGCCATTGTGGATGTCCTGCGGATGATTATGTACGTTTTTCCGGCTGCCGGCGGCAAACCGGAGAAAAAGCCAATTCCGGACGAACACCAAAAACGGGCGGATGAATGGCACAATACGTTGGTGGAGGCGGCCGCCGAGAATGACGAAAGCTTGATGGAAAAATACTTTGAAAGCGGCACGTTGGATGAAGAGGAATTGGCGCAGGGTCTTTCCGTAGGATTGGCACACCGCCAGTTTTATCCCGTTTTTTGCGCTTCCGGTCTCCATGACATGGGCAGCGGACGTATTATGGGTTTTATACACGATATTTGTCCCAGTCCGGCAGATCGACCGGCGGCATCTCTGGAAGGTGGTGGCTCCAAACCCTGTGATCCGGCAGCGCGTCCCTGTGTGTTTGTTTTTAAAACGGTGAATGAACCAAAAGTAGGCAATGTATCCTACTTTAAAGTATACAGTGGTACCCTGAAAACCGGTGATGAACTGACCAATGCGAACAATGGCACCGTGGAACGCTTCTCTCAACTTTTTGAAAGTGAGGGAAAAAACCGCGACGGCGTGGAAGCCATGCACGCTGGTGATATTGGCTGCACGGTAAAACTGAAAAACTCGCATACCAACCAGACCCTCAATCCAAAAGGTGCTGACCTTAAAATTGAGGGTATCCACTTCCCCCCTCCCCGCATTCGGGTGGCGGTGGTTCCGCCTTCAAAGGCCGACGTGGAAAAAATGGCGAATGCGCTGCATTCCATTCAGGAAGAAGACCCCACTTTGCTGGTGGAACAAAGCCTTGAACTCAGGCAAACCATTGTGCAGGGACAGGGTGAAATGCACCTTGATATTGTCCGATACAAAGCTGAACAAAATTTTGGCGTAAAAATTGATTTTGCCGAACCCCGCATTCCTTACCGCGAGACGATCACCAAAATGGCCAATAAAGACTATCGCCACAAAAAACAATCGGGTGGTGCCGGCCAATTTGCCGAGGTACACATGCGCGTAGAACCTTTCTATGAAGGAATGCCCAATCCGGCGGGTCTTACCGTAAAAAATGTGGAAGTGGAAGACCTGAAATGGGGGGGTAAATTTGCCTTTTGCTGGGCGATTGTTGGTGGCAGCATTGATGCCCGTTTTATCAATGCCATTAAAAAAGGTATCATGGCGAAAATGGAAGAAGGTCCCGGTACGGGTTCCTATTGCCGCGATATTCGGATCAGTATATATGATGGTAAAATGCACGCGGTGGATTCCAACGACATGGCGTTTCAGATTGCTGCTACGATGGCCTTCAAGGAGGCCTTCCATGAAGCGCACCCGCAATTATTGGAACCCATTTATGAGTTGGAAGTCATGTGCGATGCCGAAGTGATGGGTAGCGTTATGGGCGATCTGCAAACCCGCCGTGCCATTATTATGGGTATGGACTCGGAAGGGCATTATCAGGTAATCCGCGCAAGGGTACCGCTGAAAGAGTTGTATAAATATTCTTCTACCTTGCGTTCTTTGACACAAGGTAAAGCCAAGTTTTCTATGAGTTTCCTAGAATATGCCGCAGTTCCGGCGGATATTCAGGCAAAATTGACAGCCGAATACGCAAAACATACAGCGCATGAAGAGCATTAGTGGGGCACGGGAATGAATTAGTTGATAGTAGTATTATAATTTTTTTTTGCAAAAAAAAATTATAATACTACTATCAACTAATTCATTTATACATAAAAAAACATCAATTAATTAATTAGCCAAAAATTGATTAACCCCAAGCGTTTCTGCCTGTCTATGGCCGTGTCATTTTAAAACAAACTTTTACCCGTCATTTCTGCCGGTTGTTTGATCTCTAATAACTTCAATAAAGTGGGTGCCACATCCGCCAAGCGGCCGTTACTTAACGCACCTGTTTTTAGGTACGGAGCGACTAATATGCAGGGAACCGGATTTTTGGTATGCGCCGTGTTGGGCGTACCATCTTCATTAATCATGTAATCAGCATTGCCGTGATCGGCAATAATCACGCAGGCATAATCATGCTCTAAAGCCAGCGGCACGATTTCGCTCAAGCAACCATCCACGGTTTCAGCGGCGCGTATGGCGGCGCTGAATACACCAGTGTGCCCTACCATATCGGTATTGGCAAAATTCAGGCAAATAAAATCGGGTTGGTACGCGCGAATGTCCGCCATGATGACCTCCTTAATTCCGATAGCACTCATTTCGGGTTGCAGGTCGTAAGTGGCCACCTGTGGAGAAGGTATCATCAGTCGGCGCTCACCCTCAAAAGGCAGTTCCCGGCCACCGGAAAAAAAGAAGGTCACGTGCGGATATTTTTCGGTTTCGGCAATGCGTACCTGTGTTTTTCCGGCATGGGCAATGACCTCTCCTATGGTAAGCGACACATCATCTTTTTCAAACAGGACGTGGACGTTTTTGTAGGTATTATCATAACGTGCCATGGTCACATAATACAACGGCAGCGTGTGCATACCGTGTTCCGGCATATCTTTTTGTGACAGTACAGTGGTCATTTCGCGCAGGCGGTCGGTACGGAAATTGAAACATATCACCACCTCTTCCGGTTGGATGGTACCCGTGGTGGTACCCGGCAAACACCGCAACGGTTGGATAAACTCATCGGTGACACCAGCGGCGTAGGAAGCCTGAATAGCGGCGGCAATATTATCGGTGTGCGTGCCCGCGCCGTTTACCAACAGATCATAGGCTAATTTTACCCGCTCCCAGCGTTTATCACGATCCATTCCGTAGTAGCGCCCAATGATGGAGGCCACCTGAATTGGCTGATGTTCAATGTGTTGCAATAGATTCTCCATAAATGCCGCGCCACTTTTGGGGTCGCAGTCACGCCCATCCGTGAAAGCATGAATATAGGTCTTCGGGCAGCCGTTTGCGGTGACAATATCGCAAAGGGCTTTTAAGTGCTCGATATGCGAGTGTACGCCACCGTTGCTCACCAAACCGACCAAATGAACTGCTTTGTTTTGTTCTTTAGCGTAAGCCAAAGCCTCCAAAAGGGTTTTGTTTTCGTGCAATTCGCGCTCCCGAACGGCTTTGTTGATTCTGGCCAATTCCTGCCATACGATGCGCCCCGCGCCGATATTAAGATGTCCTACCTCCGAATTACCCATTTGTCCTTCGGGTAGCCCAACATCTTCCCCGTAGGTAATCAGGGTACTGTGAGGATATTTTTCCAATAAACTATCGAAATAAGGTGTGTTGGCCTGAGCAATAGCATCGGCTGAATATTTGGGGCCAATGCCCCAGCCGTCAAGGATAAGTAAAAATGCGCGCATGGAAATGGTTGGATGATGGAAAATTGTAATAATGAATGATCTAAAACGTTATCCATCGAGCGTTTGGATGGGAAAAACAGTATTTATTTGCTGCGCAAAGGTATTTATTTTATTTGAACCATCAGTAACGTGTAGACAATAACCTTAGGATGGATGTTTTAAACGGAAAAAGTGAGCGGGTAGCAGAAACCACCCGCTCATTTCATATTCCTGCATCAAATTTTTATAAATTTCCCGGTCCATTGTTTCCCGCCTGCTTGTTGCAAAGTTGCAATATAGAGCCCGGGCGGGTACTGATTTACCTGCAATGCTCCCCCCATCCAAACGCTGTGGAATACCATGCGCCCGGCCACATCAGTTATTTTCAGGTGCAGCGTATTTTGGGTAGAAAAACCTTCACCCTCCGGTATAAAGAAAAATACCTGCTCCGTAGCCGGATTCGGGTAAATCTCCAATATCGGATGTTTCGGCTTTTGCTCACCTGCTGACAAAGGCCCATTGATGTTGAGGGTATCACAGGGGCTTCCCGGCAGGTCATACAGCCTGAAATCAGGGAAATTGGGCAAACTAAACCCATTGTGAGCGGGCAACTCCAATCCATGCTACTCAAAATGACAGGCCAATCCGTAGCGATCCGGGTGGTGAATGACGTGCAAGTAGTTCATATTATTGTTTGCACTCACGTAAATTTTCCCATCGGGAGCAAGCCGCATCTGGTGGAAAGTAGTGGACAAACCATAAAAGGAGAGAAATCCGTCGTAAAGACCAATGAGGATGCGGCTGCCCATCATATCTGCTGCCTCACAGTCGTACTTTGAAAGTAGAAAACCAGCTACGGTTTCCTGCACAAATATAACTATCTAATTTATCCCTGCACCACCACCTTCTTAACCGCCAACGTCGTTTTGCCATTTTCCACCTGAATCCAGTATATTCCGGCGGGCAACCCACTCACGTCAACGGGGATGCGATAAACGCCTGGCTCATACACGCGTTGCGGCGCTGGCGTAGATACCCGACGACCCGATGCGTCGTACAAAGCGACTACGGCATCTTCTTTTTTACAAAAGCCCAACTGAACAATGGCTTGTTGCCGTATCGGATTTGGGTAACATCCGAATGCCGTAACAGTGGTACCCGATAGCATAGTGGTGCTTGAACTAAAAGGCTGAGCGGGTGGGGTAGGGGTGTCCTGTATGGTTTTTGGGGTACTGGCGGCGCTGCCGATGCGTACCCTATTTTCTCCGTTCAAGGTCAACACGGCCTTGCCAAATTCTTCCGTCAATTTTTCTTCCGTAATAACAGGAACATAGTAATAATCTGCCTGGGTTACCGTGGGCCGGATGTCCAATACGATATAACCGTGGCGGTCTAAATCTACATATTTTAGGTGCGGATTGTAATTGGCATTGAAAAATGGCAGGGGAGTGTTCATCAGGGATTCCAATAAATTGCTGTTGGAAGCGCCCACCCGCTCATCAAAATTGGGCGACGAAACAGAGGGGGTGCCAAATTCTACTGCCCAACTCCCTTCCCCGGTCGGCGGGTTATAACCCGTTTCGGTAACCGGATTAAACGGATTGATCTGCGGAATATACCCGGCCGAAGCAAGTGGATACAATACTGCATTGGTGGTGACATCAAATGCCCAACTGCTGTGAGAATCGCCGGATACAATGACCGTATTATTGATTTTTCGCAACCGCAGCGTGTCAATCAGGGCGTTGCGTTGCGTTGGGTATGATTCCCAATTATCCAAAAAAGCATCTTCATATTTGCGGATGCTATCCAAATTGTTCAGCTGGAAGCCAGCGGAAAATCCGACGTTAAAAGTAGAAAACAATACCTGATTACCGATGACTTTCCATTGTGCCGGGCTGGATTTCAGGTTGTTGGTCAACCATTCATATTGTGTTGCACTGATCATATTGCGCGCCGGAGCATCGGGTGTGTCAAAATGCGGCGGCGGTTCATCGCGGCCTTCCAATCGGGTATCCAACATCAGTATTTCACACAGGTTGCCGTAAGTCACTTTTCGGTAAATTTTTTCCGTCGGGTTGTCCCGAATGGGCATCCATTCAAAATACACACGTTTTGACACCGCTTTTCGCGTTTCCCAATTGCCTTCATTGCTTTGGTGGTTGGAAGCGCCCCCTACCCACGAGTCATTGGCCGATTCATGATCGTCCCAAATAGTAATAAAGGTGTGTTGCTGGTGCAAACGCATCAAATTGGGGTCGAGGCGATATTGCGAATACCGGGTGCGATAATCGGCCATTGTCACCGCCTCATTGGGCGGCATATTGGTGCGCCCCGGCAGAAAAATACCATTGGAACCCGCGCTGTATTCATAAATATAATCACCGAGGTGCAACACGGCATCTAAGTCATTGCGCTGTGCCATCATACCGTACGCATTAAAATGTCCTGTTTCATAGTTGGCGCACGAGGTAACAGCAAATTTCAGGTGTTCTACGCCGCCGGTAGGGCAAGTTTTGGCGCGCCCGATGAGCGAATTTTTATCCAATGCCCTAAAATAATAATAATAAGTTGTACCCGGCATAAGTCCTGTCAGTTCCACTTTTACGGTGTAATCCCGCGCTTCCGTTGCTATTGCTGTACCCGTTTTTACGATGCCATTTTTAAAAGAAGTATCCAACGCCACAAAAAAGGTAACCGGAATTTCCAATTGATTTTGATCGGGCGTAACCCGCGTCCAAATTACAACGCCCGTCGTGGTGGGGTCTCCGGCAGCCACACCGTGGAAGAATGGAGCCAGGTTGGGGTTAAAACCGCCACCCCGTTCAGCGACGGCCACCTGACCATGTAGCCAGATGGGAGCAAAAAGCAACAAGCAAAGGCAAAGGCGGTTGATTTGTTGATGCGGTGATTTGTTGGTCTGGCGATGGTGGATAGCAGAGAAATGGAACATTGTTGTGTTTTTGGGCAAAGATACGGAAATATTTAACTGCCGGTGGCACGGGAATGAATTATTTGATGGTGCTTATTTAGATTTTTTTACAAAAAAACCTAAGTAAGTACCATCAAATAATTCATTTACAGATAATAATGCATAAAAAATTTTTTGTTTTTATTTAGGAATGTAGAAATGTTACTTCATTCGCAAGCGCTATGTGCATTGAATACCTGAAAGTCCCTATCTTTGCGGTGTTAGGAGCATATATTCAAAAATAAACAAATTTAAAAAATTATGCAAGATACACATAATCAGGTAGTTGTACAACTAATCTCCAATCTCCAGTATAAAATGAAACGCATATCACCTTTAATTATTCTTTTTTGCTTCGGTTTCCAACTCGCTTTTGCACAACCCACTCAAAGCGTAAAAAAAGTGTTGTTTCAGGCTTTTTGGTGGGATTATAAAAACAATAGCTATCCCAATGGTTGGGCTAATTACCTGGCCGATCTCGCACCGCGCCTGAAAAGTATGGGGGTAGATGCCGTTTGGGTTCCACCTTCCATAAAAAATCAGGATTTTGGCGAAAAAGGAGTAGGTTATGCCCCTTACGACCATTATGACTTGGGTGATAAATTTCAAAAAAATGACGCAACCACTCGCTTAGGTACAAAGGATGAATTGCTGCGTATGATTGCCGTAATGCACGCCAATGGTATAGAGGTGATTCAGGATATTGTCCCCAATCACGTCATCGGTGCCGGAAGTGATAACGGCAGCGGCGGGCAAGACCCGGCTGCACCGACCGTGAATTGCACCGATCTCTGGAAAAATTTCCGGTATACCTGCCATGAAACACCGGCGACGGACAATTCTGCGGCCAATTATTTTGGCAGAAAAGGCCGTTTCCCAAAAAATCACCAGAATTTCCACCCTAATCCGGGCCATACATGTGGTGCCGGGCTGTGCAATGCCAATGCCGATCCTATCTGCTGGCAGGGTTTTGGTCCCGATGTTTGTTACTTCGACGGCGCACAGGGTTTTAGCAGCAATGCCATTACCTTCAACCCCAACCAGGCGCTGTATTCGCCTTATAATAACGGTGGCACGGGTGCAAGCAATGATTATATGCGCAAACACACGCGGGAATGGCTCATCTGGTACAAAAAACAAACGGGTTTTGACGGCGTTCGGATAGATGCAGTCAAACACTTTCCGAGTACTGCGTCGGAAGATTTTTTGTATAACCTGCAAAATAGCGCTGCTTGGGCCAATGGCACCGATAAAATGCTTGCGGTTGGAGAATGGGTTGGTGGCAGTGCCGAATTGGATGCCTGGACGGCTGCCGTACAAAATCGATCGGGTACCTTTGACTTCAGTTTGAGGGCCTTCCACAGCTCTGGCGGTCTGCGTTCCATGATTTATAATCAGGCAGGTTTTGACATGGGTAATTTGCCCAGCGCACAGCAGGGCAACGGGACGACCGGAGCCGGGCGATGGATAGATATTGCCGGGGTGCGGATTCACCGCACCGTGCCATTTATCAACAACCACGACACCTATCGCCCTTGTTTTGATGCCAATGGCAACATCATAGGCTGGAAAGATGGCAGCAATTGCCATGCCTCCTGCCTAAACGGGAATGGTTCCTGCCCCAATGACGAACTCTCTCAACACGTGGATACCCGGGAACCTCGCTTAGCCGCCGGATATGCTGTGATGTGCGCAATGGATGGCAATCCACAGATATTTTTTGAAGATGTATTGAATGTGGTCAATACCAGTAAACGCTGGATTCATTTGCCGACCAGCACGACGGATCTGCCGGAGAATCAGGACATTGTCAATATCATGAAAGCGCATGGCGCGCTCAATTTTAAAGGCGGTGTATACAAAGTGCCGAGTAATAATACCGCTACTTTTTGGAACAACAATACCAATAACCGCAACAATGACAGTATTTTAGTGATAGAAAGAAGCGGAAAAGCCATTATTGCCGCCACTACCCAATGGCTGAAAGACCAAAATGTATGGGTGGATACCGATTTTCCGGTGGGCACTGTGTTGCGCGATTATTCCGGTGGTTTCACCACTACCATCACCGTACAATGCCCGGAAGCGGGTTGCGGCAGCGGCGGAGCCAATCGGGTAAACATCAGAACCCGCGCCGTGGGATGGCCTTCGTTTGCTTATGCTACCAATTATGCCGATCACGGAGCGTTCTATCACGGTTATTCCATCTGGGCGCCGGATGGGCAGAACATCAACGGTTATTCCAACCCCTCAAAACCTACCCTTCAGGAGTGGGAAATGGAAAACGACCTGGGAGACAGCCATTGCAGCTCGCTGGGACAGGGTGGGCGTACTCCCGATAATTCTCCCAATGCCAGGGTGGTCGGGAAAGTATTTGTGCAGGGAAATACTACCCTCGCGTTCAGCGATTCATTGGGTACAACTGCTATTGGCCAAACCATAGAATTTTACGACCTGAGCGGTAATTTGTTGCATTCCGCCAATGGCAGCGGCGTAAAAATCACCGGCTCATTTCTCAACAGCGCTACTCGTTGGGTCACCGTAAAAATTCGCAACACAGCAGCCAATACCGCCGGACAAAAATCATGGATACGCCTGACGTATAATGCCCCTGCGGTAGCGAATACCGTCACCTTTCCGGCAGCCAATCAAGTGTCTATCTGGACCAGTAATGGCGGGTCGGCCAGCTGGAGCGACTGCAAAAACTGGGAAGAAGGCCAAATACCCACCTGCACCGGCACGGTAATTATTCCGCATACTGTGAAATTTATGCCCACTTTTGATCCTTGTTTTACCGGTACCTTTATCAACCGGGCTACCTTGAGCCTGTCACCGAAAGTGTTTTTGCACGGCAGTTACAATGGAACCGATATGGATGATGCACTCCGTTCCGGCGGTTTTTTGCCACTTGCTACACCCTATGGCGGTACTGAAATCACTACTAATACGGTGTTAGCCGTTACGGGCAGTAATGCCATTGTAGATTGGGTAAAAATAGAACTGCGCGACAAAAACAACCCTTCCACTATTTTACAAACCCGCAGCGCGCTCCTACAGCGCGACGGCGATATTGTTGGCACGGATGGTATCTCTCCCGTTTTTTTCGATAAGATGCAGACCAACGACACTTGTTTTGTGGCCATTCGCCACAGAAATCACTTTGGCTTTAGAACCAATGTAAAAGTGCCATTAACGACTGCTATTTATGCCCCCGATCACCGAAGCAGCGCAACCGGACTATTTGGTACACAGCCGCTTAAAAGTATTGGAACTGCGTATGCCATGTATTCCGGTGATGCCAATGGCGACGGTGCGATCAATGCCGTGGATAGAAACGCCTGGTGGCGGCCCCAAAACGGACAACCCTACAATTACAACACGTCAAAAGCAGATTTCAATCTGGATGGCGCAGTCAATACCGTAGATCGGGATGTGTATTGGCGGGTGAATAATTCTTTGGTGGAGCAGTTGTAAATAGTCCACAGTCAAACAGTCAAACAGTCAGACAGTCCACAGTCAGACAGTCCACAGTCAGACAGTCCACAGTCAGACAGTTCACAGTCAGACAGTTCACAGTCAGACAGTCCACAGTCAGACAGTCCACAGCAGATCAGTCAGATTTGGCACTTTATTATGGCACTATTCCTTAGAAACCTGTGGCGTCCTTTTTCTGTAAATAAATTAAGAGGGATGTGGTATAAATTTTTTTACAAAAAAATTTATACCACACCCCTCTCTTAATTCATTCCCGTGCCATTACCGTCAACCGATTCGGTTTGCTCCATACGCGCTGATCGTTTTGATAGTACAAAAACGCCTGACTTGCAGGGGCTTCAAAGGTGCCGGCAATATCGGCCCGGAGGTCAAGGTCAATATTGCGGGCAGCATTTGCGGGCAATTGCTCAAAGTGAAATACGGCTTTACCATCCCACAGTTCATAAAAATCGCAACGGTGTTCATCCATTAGTTTTTTGAGCTGCCAGGGTTGCAGGCTCAATCCGGCGGGGATGCCCACCACCAACATAGGATACGCAGCTGGTTGATTAGTGTTGTTGGTTATCAAGGCACTCAGGCGCACGGTTTCGCCTTTTTTAACCGTACTTTTTGACAGGTCTGTTTGCAGCGCTAAGGCACATTGCGCGGTGTTACGCGGTTGCAAAGACGCATATTTTATTTCAATATCAAAGGGCAGCACCACTTTTCCTTTTTCAAAAAATACTTCAATTCGCGGGTGATCGTTGGTGAAATATTGTTCCAAATGTTTGACTTCCAATCGCTTGAGTGCTTTGACAGAAACAGGTAATTCCTGTACGCGTTTGCCGTCAACCTGCACCACCATCATCCCGTCGGCTGCCTGGGCCATGTTGCTGCTTCCTGCGTATTCACTCAGGGCTTTCAGCGCCAACACGGTACTTTGCGTGCTGCCATAGCCGTATTCTGTTTTTGATTTTGTGATAAACTCCATCGCAGGGGCCAAAGCATCCTGATGTCCCTTGTTTTGCAGGAGTGCCAAGGCGCCCAAAGCGGTTGTTTCCACGTCGAAGCACGGGCCGTAAGCGTGCAAAACGGAGTGTGTTTTGCCTTTCCAACTGCCATCAGGTTGTTGCAATTCGAGTAGTCGGGTTAGGAAACGCGCCGCACGCGGATCATTGGAAGCCAAAAGGGCATTAGTGAGTAAAGCCATCTGATAAGGGTCGTTGCTTTTCCAGGCCGTTTCGGCTGCTTTATTGATTTCAGTGGAAAAATCGCGACTATACCCCGCTGCTGCTACTGTCCAGGCGATATAAGCTTCCAACACTCCGTCGTTTTGCCAGCCGTGTAAAGACTGAGGGTTGATTTTCCAGCCACCCTGGCTATCTCTGCGACTAAGCAGCCATTTAGCGGTGCGATCAATCACTGTTTGATCTACCGGAAAAACGCGCTGCATATCTTTAAATTCCAACAACCCGTAAGCAGTAAGACCTTCGTGCCCAGGATCGCGACCCCACCAGTCGAATCCGCCGTTTTTGCATTCATAAGCCGTGAGTTGCTGATACCCTGATTGTAGGTATTGCTGTGCGCGTTTTTCTATTTCGGGTTCAATTCGGTTGGCACGGCGCAACAAATCTAATACCAGAAGATTGGGGTAATTGCTGCTACTAACCTGTTCAAAACATCCGCCGGGCTGCCGCAACATTCGTTCTGTACCCTTCAATACCTCTTCCAAAGCGCCGGGATAGGCCGTCAACGTGGCTTCTATGGTGCCTTCTATGGGCTGCATGAGTTGCACCGCGTAGGCATTTTGGGCAGATTGCCCCGAAAGTACCTGACGAATGGGAAAACCGCGATCTAAGGTAGGAATATTTACTTTCATTTCATCCAACACGGCATTGCCTTCACGCCAGGCTACAACAACCGCCTGCGTGGGGTTGCTTCCGGCCATTCCGATGCGGTATACGAAGGTGCGGCCTTTGTTTTCAGTGCGAATCAATTGGAAATGTCCGGGTACCTGTGCTGTCAGGCTGCCGGAGAGGTTGCGACCGGTTTTGTTCACCACCAGGGCCTCCAACCGCAGGGTATCACCGCTGATAATATAGGGCGGTGTTTTTACTTCTACACTCAGGGTTTTTTCCGTAAATATCTTGTGTTCCGTGCGCCCCGGTTGCCCGTTTAGTGAAATGCCTTCCACGGTAACGCGGAAATTGGTGATGGCATCCGAAGTGACAAAATCTAATACGGCTTCACCAAAGGCATCCGTCACCACCGTTGGATTCCAATAAATGGTCGGCCTGAAATCATTTCGTTGAGCCGGCAGCGCGTCGTTGCGGCGGTATTTGGGCACATAAAATTGGCGTGCTCTGTGAAAAGTACGGACTAATTGTTTGGGTTGGAGGCCCCCGTCATCTTCAAAAATCGTATCCATGGCACGTTTGGCCTTTGCCATCGGTTTGGCCATTTCACGGCGGTTCATTACATCCATCTCTTCCATTATTTTCATCGGTTCTGCCAGGTTGTCTTTGTTGCCTATGTCTGCCGGAATACCTCCCCCCGGGATTTCTTCTTCTTTTTCCTGTACTGGCTGGCCAACCACCCGGATGCCATCTATATAATAATTAGTAGTAGCACGAGTGCCTTTTATGAGGATATCGCCGCCTTCTATGGTAGTATTTCCGGCGGTAGAGGCTACAATTTGCGCGATTGAACGGGTTGGCAGGGTCTTTATCTGGTCGGCGGTAAGGGTTTGCCCGGCTTGGGTGGCATTTTGCCCGAGTTTGGCTATTTCGGCGGCCTTCATTTCCGGAGCCGGAGCCATTGCCGCTGTGTTTTTGCGTTTTTTAAACAAGGGTTCTCCACCACCACCACCACGGCTGCCCATAGCGATCACTTGACCACTGCCTACCGCATCCTGCTGGATAAGCGGCACTTTGTAGCTGGTGACAACCACTTCATTCAATATCGCACCTCCCGACATTGTTACATTACAAATATTGCCCCTGCCTGCATTGACCCGGATTCCGCTTATTTTGTTTTCTGTATAACCAGTGTAACCGACCTGAACATCGAATTTGCCCGCCGGCAAAGGAACCCGATACTGACCGTCCACGTCTGTGATTGCACCACGAATAAATTCACCATTTTTAGTAACTTTTACGGTTGCTCCGATGATCGTTTCTCCTGTTTCAGCATCTATAACCTGGCCCGTCAAAACATTTTTACCTGCAACATAATCAGTTGGCATGTAAGATTTGCCTTCCACTAAATAAACCGCCGCATTGGTATAAGCAATCTGCCGGGATATATTCAATTGATCAACGATATGTTTAGGTTGTGCCCAATCAATATTATGAAATAGAAATTGCCCCGCCGTATCGGTCATGCAAACAATATTGTCTGGCATCAGCACTATCCGATGTCCCTTCAAAGGCTTGTAATCCGCAAAATTCAGTAAAACACCGTACAAATCATTGCGTTCGTTCTTAAATGTTAGCACTTCTGGCAATAATGGTTTTAGCACTTCTTTCCATTGAAATCGTCGCCAGCCCTGCGTGAGTAACAGGTAATCTAAGGCTGCTTCCGATTTTGGTTCCTGCACATCAAAATAAAAATTTGGTTCTTCCACTTCGCCTTTCAGGTCTTGTTCCAGCAGCAGTGCCGACATCAGATGCCCCTGTTTATCATCAGCGTAAGTCAAAAGCGCTTCATCGCTGACGCTGACAGAAAAACGGCCTTGTACGGGCCGCCCGGCATCATCGCGGACCCTAAGTCGCAGGCGCACGGGTTCGCGGGGGCTATAATGTTCCTGATTGGGTTCTACCGTGATGTTTAATCCGCGATTGCGGTGCAGAAATACTAAGCGCTCCGCCATTTCGTGTTTATTGGCATCCATAAGGGTAAAATGCGCGATACCGATGGGGATATCCGCGATGGGTACCACAATTTTTTCGCTGTTTCCCTGAATGTTTATTTCTTTGAAAAAGAAGATTTTATCACGGGCGGTAGCGGTCAGAAAAAATTTGCCGGGCTGTGCGGTGCCGGCGTAAAAAGTGAGGAAGCGCTCATTGCGGTTTTCTAATTGGAGGGTAGCGCCCGTTTTCATGGATATTGGCAGGGCATAATTAGCCGTCACGGGTTGTGTCAATTGTGCAGTGTAGCGTTTTCCGGGTTGTGGCGAAAACAGGAAACTCCCCACGCCATTGTGAAAACTACTAAACTCTGCGATTCGTCGGCCCTGATCGTCGGCGACAAAACCTTCGACATCGGCGGCTTTGCCGAATTCATTGGCGGCTTTAAAGGCCATCTGGCACGGCAAACCCGCTATCATGTCGCCGCCTTCCGGGAAAAACTGCAAATCAATTTTGTTCAACACGATGGGAATGGGGCGGCTGATGGCTTCTGACCGCCCCTGATGTTCTATTTGTACATTTAGCAGCCCATCGGGAGAATCTAAGGTGGCCGGTAGTTTGAATTTCAGATAAGCGCGGCCTGCGGCATCGGTAGCGGCGGTTCCGGTGCTATAATTTTTTCCGGCAATGGCCACCGACCAGGTCAGCGTTTGGTTGGCTATGGACTGGTTTTCCAACGTAGCCGCATCAAAACGGGCGGTGACTTCATCGCCGGGCCCAACGGCTTTGCGTTCAAATTCCATTTTGAGGTTGATGCGCGGGGTGACGGTTTTTTGCAAGACGATATCGCGCTTGAAAAAGGAGGAAGAGTCGTTACACATCCAATTAGTATGGGCCACTAATTGATACCTGCCGCCCGGCAAATCGGGTGAAAAAACAAATTCTCCGGCAGCTGTACCTTCCGGCGCCGACAGCCGCAGTTGCTGAACCGGGGTGCCGCGTGGATCATACAGGCTGGCGTAGACCACCTGACTGCGTACCGAAGGCATTAAATCACCGGCATTGACGATGAAGGCATTGAACCATAGGGTATCGCCGGGGCTATACATCGTTCTGTCCGTGTGGACGTAACATTTTTCGGGTGAAATATCCATTACCTGCCGCATCCAGGCGGTATGGAGTTGGCGAAATACCGCAGTATCTCCCTCAATAACGGGTTCGGGGAAATCTTTTGCGGGTTTTGGGGCGATGAAGAAGCCGGATAGGATGAGGCACAGGCCGGTAAGCCAGGGAAGAAAGCGCAGCATAGGAAATTATGATTTGTGTAAAGTTGTTGGTTACACAACCGGCCGGTTGCTTTTGTTGGATGCAGCGAGCGAATAAATTACATAAAAGACGTAAAACTTTTTTTGGTGTACGTCGGATTTTTTTGAAACACAAAAGCGACAAAAGAACACAAAAGTCCGTAGAGATGTACGTCGGGTCGTCCACGCCCGACGATGCCGCACAACACACTACGGGAGTACGGGAGCAAAAGCAAAAGAGCCTCGTAGAGCGGATTTTTTTGAAACACAAAAGCGACAAAAGGACACAAAAGTCCGTAGAGATGTACGTCGGGTCGTCCACGCCCGACGATGCCGCAGAACACACTACGGGAGCACGGGAGCAAAAGCA
>Ga0209490_10000346_pt1 | contig 47331 bp, 39 predicted proteins | sample MAT06_FD_187209 | JGI IMG/M metagenome (GOLD analysis project Ga0209490, IMG submission 187209) | Freshwater microbial communities from Lake Fryxell liftoff mats and glacier meltwater in Antarctica - MAT-06 (SPAdes) (version 2) | ecosystem: Environmental > Aquatic > Freshwater > Ice > Liftoff...
GCCGTCTATTACGCCTCGCGGGCGAGCATCCGCCAAGATCGCGGCGACCTCCCGGGGGCCGAGGCCGACATCAAGAAGTCCATCGACTGGGGCGAGGCCCAGTCCCCACGCGACGAGCGGGGCCTGGCCGTCGACTACGCCTCGCGGGCGCGCATCCGCCGAGATGTGGCGAGCAAGGCCCGCGCGGCGGGCAACAAGCCTGCCGCCACGGCGGGTTTCAAGGCCGCCCGGGCCGATATTGATGCGGCCCTGACGTGGTGGCTCGCCAACCTGCCCGAGGATGACCGGGTCATCAGCGACATGCGACGTTTCAAGGCCAGCATCGACGCCGCCGAGGGCCAGTAGCCGGTGTGGTGCGGCAAGAGCAACTCACCCATTCAAAGAGGCGATGCGAAAGGAGCTTTCATCGAGCTGATAACGATCTTCGGCCGCAGTACCGCTTTGGAAAGCGGCACTGCGGGTGTCGGGGCGTTCTTCGGGGCGAAGGTGTAAGAAGGATCGGGATGGATGCCGGGGCACACGCAAAGAGCCATGGCCGCGTTGTCCCTGCGACCACTCGGGTGGGGGTGGGTGTGGGTGCCATTCAGTTTCGCGGGGCTTCGCCGCGTTTCCAGCCGTTCGGGTTTGACGCGGCGTGCTACGCCCTCTCTCGCATCACCGTTTGGAAGTCCATCTGCGATGGTGCCTCAGTGAAAATCTCTCGACATGGCCGGAACCTCTGCGCCAGGTGCATCGATCCCTCGAATAGACCTCGCTAAAACGTGGACCACCTCGCCCGCCCGCTCGATGGTCCCTTCGCAGACGATCATTCGGCTGTGCCGTGCAGCGCGGCGGAAGCGCTCGAAGACTTGGGGGCGGACGATGAGGTTGGCGATACCGGTCTCATCTTCGAGGGTCATAAAGACGATGCCCGACGCGGTGCCGGGGCGCTGACGGACAAGCACGATCCCGGCCACCGAGATGCGGGTGCCTCTGGGTGTGCGTGCTTCATCGGTGAGCGCTGCGTTGACCGTGATGCCCACGGCCGCAAGCTGCTCGCGCAGGAACGAGATCGGATGGGCCTTGAGCGACAACCCGACGGCGTGATAATCGTGCGAGACCTCGGTGTGCGCGGGGATGCTCGGGAGCGACAAGACGTTGTCCATCCCACCATGATCGACACCGGATTCATCCAACCCATCAAAGAGCGGCGCATCCCCATCCTTCAGCGCCTGCACCTCCCACAGCGCCCGCTGGCGCGTCAAGCCCATCGACCCGAAGGCGTCGGCCTCGGCCAGCAGCCGGAGCGCCGAGGCCCGGACCGCGCCCCGTCGGCGCAGCGATGCAACAGACAATGCTCGCCCGTGCTGCGCCACCGCCCCGATCACCCGTTCGGCCTCAACCTTCGGCAACCCACCCACCATGCGCATCCCGAGCCGGATGGCGGGGCCGTTCGCGGTGGGTTGGAGCGTGCAATCCCAAGCGCTGAAGTTGACATCGACGGGCCGGACCTCGACCCCGTGTTCCTGCGCATCGCGGATGATCTGAGCGGGCTGATAAAACCCCATCGGCTGGCTGTTGATGAGCGCGGCGGCGAACGCGGCCGGGTGGTGGCGCTTGAGCCAGCATGAGGCGTACACCAGTAGGGCGAAGCTCGCGGCGTGCGACTCGGGGAAGCCGTATCCGCTGAACCCGCTGATCTGGGTGAACACCTGGTTGGCAAACTCTGCGGTGTGACCGCGCGCCAACATTCCGTCGATCAACTTCCGCTCGAATCGAAAGATCTCCTTCCCGCTCCGCTTCCACGCCGCCATCGCGCGGCGGAGTTGGTCGGCCTCGCCAGGTGTGAACCCGGCCGCGACCACGGCCAGCGACATCGCCTGCTCTTGGAATAATGGCACACCGAGGGTTCGCCCCAGCACCTTCTCGATCTCGGGTGAGACGTACACGATCGGCTCTTTGTTGTTCCGCCGCCGCAGGTACGGATGCACCATGTCACCCTGAATCGGGCCGGGGCGCACGATGGCCACTTCGATGACCAAGTCGTAGTAGCAGCGCGGCCGCAAGCGCGGGAGCATCGACATCTGCGCTCGCGATTCGATCTGGAAGACCCCCACGGTGTCGGCCTTGCAGATCATGTCGTAGGTGTCGGGGTCTTCGGCGGGGATGGTGGCGAGCGTGAACGACTTGCCCTCGTGCTGATCGACAAGCGCAAAGCACTTGCGGATGCAGGTGAGCATCCCGAGGCCGAGACAATCGACCTTGAGCATTCCGAGGGCGTCGATGTCGTCCTTGTCCCACTCGATCACTGTCCGATTATCCATCGCGGCGTTCTCGATGGGGACGAGTTCACAGAGCGGTGTGCGGGTGATGACGAACCCGCCGACGTGCTGGGAGAGATGGCGCGGGAAGCCCATCAACTGGCGGGCCAGCGACATGACCCGAGCCAGGTGCGGGTCGTTGGGATTCAGCCCGAGCGACTTGAGCCGTTGAACGTTGTCCGGATTGTCGTTCCACCAGTCGAGTTCTTTGGCGAGTTGGTCCACCAGATCGAGAGAGAGGCCCATCGCCTTGCCGACATCGCGGATGGCGCTGCGACCACGGTAGCTGATGACCTCGGCGGTCAATGCGGCGCGGTCACGCCCGTACTTCCCGTAAATGTATTGGATGACCTCCTCGCGGCGCTCGTGCTCGAAGTCGATGTCGATGTCGGGGGGCTCATCCCGCTCCTTGCTGATGAACCGCTCGAAGAGCACGTTGACCCGATCGGGATCGACGGCGGTGATGCCGAGGCAGTAGCAGACGGCGGAGTTGGCGGCCGCGCCACGGCCCTGACAGAGGATGCCGCGCGAGACGGCGAAGCGGACCAGATCATGCACGGTCAGGAAATACGGCGCATAGCGCAGATCGTCGATCAAGCGAAGCTCATGCTCGATCTGGGCACGCACGTTGTCGGTGACTCCAAACGGATAACGACCCGCCGCGCCGGCCCAGGTGAGTTCGATGAGGTGATCCATCGGGGTTGTCCCCTTGGGCACGATCTCGTCGGGGTACTCGTAGCGGAGTTGGTCGAGCGAGAACCCGGCGGCACGAGTGGCGATCTCAACCGTGCGGGCGATGGCACTCGGGTATTCGGCGAAGAGGCGGGCCATCTCGGATGGGGGCTTGAGGTGGCGCTCGGCGTGCGCGTGGAGACGGAACCCCGCCTGCTCGATGGTGCAGCCGTGCCGGATGCAGGTCAGAACATCCTGCAGTTGCCGCCGCTCGGGGATGTGGTAATGCACATTGTTAGTTGCCACCATCGGCACAGCGGTGTGCTCGGCCACGGCCGCGATCTGGTGCAGGCGCTGGGTGTCGTTCTGGGTGTAGGTGCGTGCGGCAGCGAGTGAGAGGCGATCGTTGGTGAAGATGCGATTAAGACCGAGCAGGACATCGATGAACCCGTCGTCGATGATCTTGGGCGGGATGACGACGGCCAGCAGCCCCTCGGCGTGTTCGATCAGGTCGTGCAGGGCCAACCGGCATTCGCCCTTCTGGGCACGGCGTTTGCCGAGCGTGAGCAGTTGGCAGAGACGGCCGTAGGCGGCGCGGTCGGTGGGGTAGACGAGCACCGACTGTGGAGTTGGCTCACAGAGTTCAACGCAGCAACCGACGATGAGTTGAATACCCGACTGCTTGGCCGCGACATGGGCACGGACGATCCCCGCCAGCGTGTTGCGGTCGGTGATGGCGATCGCACGGTGCCCGAGTGTCGCGGCGTGGGCGGCGAGTTCATCGGGCTGGCTTGCGCCGGTAAGGAACGTGAAGTTGCTGGTGACGTGCAGTTCGGCGTAGGGGGTCTCCGAAGCCGGCACGGTCGGCGCGTGTGACTCCTCGCGCGCGGTCGATGCGTGCAGTGGATGAGGCCACGGCTTGGCAAACGGTGCCTCCGGCACAACACATCCCCCTGTTACGCCCACTCGCCGTGCATGAACCACTGCTCTCGGACCTGATCCCGGCCAGTCCCGACCTCCCGATACACCCACAAGCACCGCCCGCTCTCGGTCTGAACCTTGAAGTAGTCGCGGGCGCGGGAAGCCCCACGCCACCATTCCCCCTCGATCCGCTCGGGGCCAATGCTGGCGATAATCCGTTGAGAATCGCGGCGGATGTCGAGCCGAGCGATCGGGCCATCGGGCACGAGGAACGTCGCGTCGATGCGGATCGGACGCGGGAGGAGTAGCGAAGGCCGGTCGGCGTCGATCAAACTGGGCGCGGGAATCGTCCCGGCACGCGGCTTGTGGTCGATACTCGCCACCCGCTCAAACTCAAATGATCGTTCGGGCCGGTGCGATTCGACCGGCGCGATGCGCAGCACACGGTCCGTCCCAAGCCGCGCCACAAGCGTGTCCACCAATCGGCCGAGGACGTCGGTCGGGGTTGCCTGCCGATCCTCTTCCCACGCGGTGTGCTGCTCGTGCGAGAGGCGGGCCATGGCGCGGGCCTGCGCGCGCACACCCTCGACACCAAAGCCGAGATGCGCCGATTCGACCTTCGGACGTGCGAGCGTCCATAGGTGCCGCCCATCGCACGTCGGGCGCGCTGTCTGCACGGTGAGAATGAGCGGGTCAAGGTCGGAGCGCAGGAGCGTCAGTTCCAGCACCCGACACCCACATTGGCGTGCGGCTAATAGCGCGGCCACTTGGACGAGAAGTTCACGAGCCACCAGTTGGATCGTTTCGGTCTGATCGGTCGGCCCGTCGAACAACCGTTCGGCGACGATCGGCGCGCGCGGGCGGATGGGCACGATGCTCTCAACGGCCTGCCCGAGCGCCTGATCCAGCCGCATGAGCAGTTCATCGCCGTACCGATCTGCCAGCGATGTACGGGGAAGGTCCAGCAGGTGGCGTATGCGTTCGATTCCTACGCGGTGCAGCTTGGCCTGAGTCGTCTCGTCGATGCGCAGGGCGGCGATGGGCAGGGGTGCGAGCGTGCTTTGCAGCACGTTCGGATCGAGATTGACCGCCGGGCCGGACCCGAACCGCGCTATCGCCCACGCCGCGCCCCACGTCGGCGCGGCCGCAAGGCCTGTGGCGATCCCCAGCCGCTTGACCGCCCGTTGCATCCGGTTTATCAACCGATCGAGGCCCCCGTACAACCGCTCGCACCCGGTGGCATCCAGCCACAAGCCGTCGGGAGGATCAACAGCCAAGGTGGGAACGAAGCGGATCATCCACGCCCCGAAGCGCCGGAGCGAACGGGCGTTACCCTCAACATCCAGCGGTTCGACGTGCGTGCGATTCGGCGGGAGCAAGGCGCGGGCGTGCGTGAGGGTCATGCCCGGATGAACACCGGCGCGTAGGGCCACAGCGCAGCAGGAACCGACCGCCTCGCGCTGGTGGTCGAGATGGGAGAGCAGCACCGCGTGCGTGCGATCAAGACGCGATCGACGCGTAGCCAGATCGCTCGCCCACGTCGGGAGATACATCGACAACAGCACCGACATCGTTCCGCTCCAATACAACCGAACTTCCATGCGTGACCGTCGATGCGACTCCCTTGCATCGAAACAGTTTGACTTTCCACCTCTGCGCACCGTCTGCGTGGCCGGTCGTCGCGTGCGCCACCCGCCAGCGCGTGGCGGCAGCGGAGAGGCACCCAATCTCGTGCGGGGGGCGTGCGATAATTGAGATTGCTCCCGCCGATTCCGCCGCCAGTTGCAGCCGCCGCGTGGCGGCGGTGTCGAGCGCTGAGCCGTCGGCGATGACCACAAGACCGGGGCAGCGCAGGCAGGCGTCGATGGCCCACAGCCGATCGGCGGCCGTGGACGGATCAACCAACAGCGTGCGGGGGAGTGCATTGGCGATTGCGTGCGGGGCGGGCCAGATGCGTGCGCCGATCCAGACACACCACCCACGCTCGGCCTGTCCGTTGATGGTGGTGGCGCGATCGGCCAGATGGGCGAGGATCAACAGCGGTGGTATCCATTCGCGACGGGCGCTTGGGGCATTCTCACTCGTGTCAGGGGTTGATGCCTCAATCCCAAACCACTCATGGATCATGCCGCGCCGAAGGCCCCCGCCAGGGAGCGCTTTATCGACGGTTCGCCAGCCGGTGGCGATGGTCGGTGTGTGCGCAGCTTCGCCGGTCTGGATCGCGTCGATGCGTTCCCGCAGCCAATGCCGCAGCGCGACCGGACTTGTACGCAGGTTGTTGGGGATTTCAGGTCGCACATCGTTAGGGTACTGCCTGCCCAAACAATTGCAAGACGATCGCCCAAACAAAATGCTAAGTTACTGCCCGAACAGGCCTTGCGGTGGCTCTACCTCGGGCAAAATCAGGCTGGGGTCATCGTTCTTGGGGGTGTTGACGCGGGTGCTGACGGGGATGGCTTCGAGCACACCATCGGCGGCGGGCCGCAAGATCGACGTGAACGCGGCCGCATCGGTCGTCTCGGGATCGAGCCAGCGATCGACATCCTCCGACTCGACAATGACAGGCATCCGGTCGTGCAACTCAGCCATTATCGCGTTGGGCGTGGTGGTGATGATCGTGAACGAGTCGATCGCCTCGCCGCCGCGCTCCCAATGCTCCCACACACCCGCGAGCATAAGCGGCTCACGGTCGGCGCGGGCGATGTAAAACGGCTGCTTCGGGGCTTTGGGCAACTCCTGCTTCTTCCACTCGTAGAACCCGCTGACCGGCGCGAGACAGCGACGCTTGGTGAAGGCGGATCGAAACGCGGGCTTCTCCGCGATCGTCTCGGCGCGGGCATTAATAAGCCTGCCCCCAATGGCCGGATCGTCGGCCCACGAGGGAATCAACCCCCAGTGCAGCATCGCGCCCGTCCGCTGACCCTCCGCGATCTGCCGAACCACGGGTGCGGCCTGTGTCGGCGCGACATTGAAGTGCGGCGACAGCTCTACATCCGGCCAGCTGGTGAGCAGCAAGAGCTTCTGGAGTTGCTTCCACTGGTAGAGGTAGGTGAATCGGCCGCACATGGTTAGGTATACCGCTAAGCTTGAGAGGATACCGGGCATCGCCCGCGAGCGGCGAGCGGACGCGGCGACGGGGACCACGGACACGGCCCCGGATACTTGCACAAACCGGCCCCAGCCATTCTGCCAGCAGTTGGAGCGCGAAAAGGGGCAAAATCGCGCGGCATCGCGCGGCGAATCGACGATCGGACGTGATGGGACCGGAAACGAAAAACCCCAGCAATCGCCGGGGTTTTTGCGTGATTCTGCGGGATTCTCAACAAAGCGGGCGAGGAGGATCGAACTCCCGACATTCAGCTTGGGAAGCTGACGTTCTACCGCTGAACTACACCCGCGGTAAGCACGATGAGTTTATCACCTCTCGCGGGCGTTTCCAACTCTGAAAGAGATGTCTGGAAAATGGTGTTCAGCGTGGCTATTTGCTTGTGCATGCCGGTCATCACGGGTTCAGATCTCCCAAAGCAACCTTGGCTCGTTCGCATGGTGATCGTTGAGCACGAAGTGGAGCATCGCCAGCGCGGTGACACTTGCGCGGCGGCGAATATCTTCTCGATCACCTGTGAACAGGAACTTTCGGGTGTGGGTTTCGATGGTTGTTGCCGATCGCTGCGCCAGACCTATGTGGACTGTGCCGACGGGCTTCTCCGGGCTTCCCCCATCCGGACCGGCGATGCCGGTGATCGATACGCAGAGGCTCGCTTGTGGCACACGGTTCAATCCGCAATCGGCCAACGCTCGTGCCACCGGTGCGCTGACGGCACCGTGCGCTTCCAGCACTCGGCTTTCAACGCCAAGCGCGATCTTCAGTTCATTCGCGTAGGTCTGAAAGCCTCCGAGATATGCCGCGGATGAGCCGGGGATGCTCGTCACCATCTCACCGAGCATACCGCCGGTGCAACTCTCAACGGTGACCAGTTTCCGCGCTCGCGACTTGAGTTCGTTGACCACCGAAGCCGCAAGCTTCTGATGGCCGACGCCAGCATCTTGCGCGAAGATGTGGTCCCCGAGAATCCGCCTCGCCGTCTCCTCATCCGCGGCGACCAACCGTTCAGCATCGATTCGCTCACCCGGACCATCAAATCGCAAACGCAGCGTCAAGATCCCCGAGCTGGCGGTGATACCCACAAGGGGCCTGCGGTCGCGGCGGGTCAGATCGCCAAGCCGCTCGGCGCAGTCGGCCTCCGCGACTCCGACAATATGCAACTGTTGGGTGACGATGGTTCTGCCGATGGGCGGGCGCAGGTTCGGTTGAACTTCTCGAACAAACATTGGCCTGAGTTCGTTTGGCGGTCCGGGCAGACAATACACGTCTGTAGGTTCCGCACGATGCAGACCGTGCGCATCGAGCAAAGGCACCGTTGCCATGAGCCCCGGCGCGGTGCCCAACAGATTCGCGAGGCATCGCGCACTCTTCGGGCGATACACCTGCTGCTCCTGCCGCGTGTTCAGCTCTCGCCCGCGCTTCTCAAGCATGGTGAGCAGGTTTCGCCGCGCGGCCTCGTCAAGAACGAGTTCTTCGCCCAACATTTCGGAAAGTGCTGCGCGGGTGAGGTCGCCATCGGTCGGACCCAGGCCACCCGACATGATGACCAATGGGGCTCTGCCGGCTGCGCGGCGAAGGGTTTCGACGAGGACGGGCAGTTCATCCGGCACCGTCACATGCTCGATCGGCAGCACGCCGATGCTCATAAGTTGCTCGGCGATCCACTTCGAGTTCGTGTCAAGCAGTTGGCCGACAACAACCTCATCACCGCTGGAAATGATGATTGCCCGATCGTGTGTGCGCGCCATTCACGAGCGTATGCACGCGAACTTCGCATCCCCATGAGGCTGAATCAGACGTTCATAAACCCTGTGTTGAGGTTCCCGATGTAATGAACGGCGAGCGCGCTGGTTGCCCCCTGCACACCGAGCGGCTTGCCCGCCACCAGAACGATCGGATCACCCTCTTTCACCCAGCCCAGGGTGCGAAGATCATCCTCGACCATCACGTTCCACTCGCCGAGCGTGCCCCCCGGTGGCGTTTGTATGAGTCGGGCCGTGACGCTGCGGAGCAAACCCATTCGACGCACCGCGCGCTCGCTGCTCGAATACGCCACGATCGGCACATCCATGCCCGTCTGCGACAGGTAACGCGCGGTCCCTCCCTCTTGTGACCAGCACGCCACGATCTTTGCTCCGACATCTTGAGCGACAAACCAAGCCCCATGCGCAAGCGCGGCCGTTCGATAACGAGATTTCATCAGTCTTGCCGCGGGGCTTGGCTGGGTTCGCAATGTTGCGATGCGCTCCTCCGCGGCCAGCACAATCCGTCGCATGGTCTCAACAACCAATGCCGGGTGACGACCGACCGCCGTCTCGCCCGAGAGCATCACGGCATCCGCACCATCAAGCACGGCGTTGGCCACGTCGCTGGCTTCGGCACGTGTGGGCGATGCGCCTTCGATCATCGATTCAAGCATCTGTGTCGCCACGATGCATGGCTTGCCCCATTCATCAGACTTTGCGATCAAACGCTTCTGAATCAATGGGACCTGCGCAAGATCCATCTCGACACCCAGATCGCCGCGGGCCACCATCACGCCATCCGCGGCCTCAAAGATGGCATCAAGATCCTCGAGTGCCTGAGGCTTTTCGATCTTTGCGATGACGGGTATCAATGCGGCTTTGTTCGTGTGATCGACCGAGAAGCTTGGCGGGCACATCTCGCTCAAGGCCCGCTTGAGTTGTATGACTTCAGCAGCGCGACGCACGAACGAGAGCGCGAGCAGATCCACACCTTGACCCACCGCCCACTCGACCCACCGCCAATCCTTCTCCGTGATTGCCGCGGCCTTGATATCACTGTCCGGAAGATTGATCCCCTTCCGGCTCAGCACCAGGCCCCCCACCAGCACGCGGCAACGCAGAACGCCCTGGGTGTCGTTGCTCTCACGATCAACCGCCATCAGTCGCACCGCGCCATCGTTGATCAACACCCGTTCGCCGGGTTTGACTTCCGAAGCGAGCGATTCATATTCGGTCGGCATCCGCACCGTGTCGAGTCTCTTATCGAACATGGCGTCGGGTACTGTGGTAAAGACGACATCCTGCCCGACGGCGAGTTCGATCCCGCCTTCTGAGAGCACGCCAACGCGGATCTTCGGTCCCTGCAGATCACCGAGCACGGCCACCGGCTGGCCGATGCGGATGGCCACCTCGCGGATATTCTTCAGCCGACGCGCGTGTTCATCGGGTGTTCCGTGGGAGAAGTTCAGCCGGAAGATGCTCGCGCCAGCTTCGATCAGCTTGGCGATCATCTCGGGAGAGTCGCTCGCCGGACCGATCGTTGCGACGATCTTTGCCAATGTCGGACGGGCACGCCCCTGCGCCTCTGCCACGGTTGATACTCCTCGGTCTGTCAGTTTACCCACGCCCGTTCATACACGCCAACCTGATCACTTCACGATATTGAGTTCGGAAGAATTCTGTGTATCGAATTGTTGTTCGCTTGGCGTGCTCGGTATCTTTGTACTTGTCGGCATCCGCATGAATCTCGCCGAAGTGCGCCTCATCGAAGGGGCGGGTTGAACCATCTTTCATCAGGTGCTCGGGCATCGCGTAGAAAACACCTTCCATGGTGTGGAGGTCCGCTTCGGACACCCTTCCAGCCTTCGTTTCCCGTCGAGTGTTGTTCAACACGATCCACGCTTCGCGAAGATCGCCGCTGACATCGGTGCCGAATGCCGACATCATCGGCGAGATGGCGCCACGCCAGCCCTTGCTCTTGACATCCGAGGCAAGCTCGAAGGGGTTTGCCTTGTCCACGAAGTAAGGAAGGTATTTTTCATACATCACACGTCGGACGGGCATTCGACGCAGCTCGTACCGCTCCGGTCCCATCGCTCGTCCATCGTCACCCTTGGGATTCGCGATTCCAGCGGTACTGGCGACGGGGTGAAACTGCCATAGCGCCTGCGCCTCTTCGGTGAGGCAATACTCGACGAACCTGCGGGCAAGTTCCGCATCGGCCGCGCCGTTGAGTATCGTTGCGGGATCGGCGTCGATGTAGACCGCGCCTTCCGGATCGACATACCCCACACGCGCCGTCGCGGGGTCTTGCCCGGGCTTCATGGTGAACTGGGCCTGACCGCGCCCGTAGAAATCGATCGAAAGTCCGGCGGCGGCTTCTCCCTGGCTCACATCTACCGGCACCTTCGTGGCGGCGCTGGCGAAGTAGCGGGCATTGGCGCTGAGTTCACGCAGGATCCGCCATCCTCGGTCCCAGCCCTCCTTGTTCATGATGGATTCGAACGTCGTGGTGATTGAACCGCTCTGCCGTGGATCGGCGAGCGCGAGCATGTTGACGTAGCGTGCATCGCACAGATCGCCGAACCCGCGAGGTTCGGGCAGACCAAGCCTGCCGAGCACATCGCGGTTGTAAACAATGCCGAAGCCCGAGAGCGCGGTGCCGATCCAGTATTGTTCGGGGTCATAGATTGTCTGCACACCGATTTTGTTGGTGCCGAACCACAGATCGAGCTGGGCCTGCGTAAAGGCTGCCGGACGGCCCATTGTGTAGGTGATTTTCTTCGTTGCGTCGCGCGGGCTTGAGGCCGTTCGCTTGCTCTTCATCTTGCTGTGCTCGAACGAACCTCCGCCGAAGAATAGATCGAAACCGATCGCGCCCGCACGACAGATTCCCGAATCATCGATCTCACCATTGCGTGCCGCCGCATCAAACTGAGCCTCAAGCTGCTTGATGATCTCGCTGGTTCCGCCCGGTTGCCGCCAATCAATTGCGGCGGGGGCACCAAATGTTCGCTGGTGCCAGCGGGTAAAGCCAGCCGCGAACTCAAGCCGGATCTGCTCAACATGCGGCGAGACGACGATCAGGGTTCGCGTACCCGGCGCGGCACGACCCTGAGCCATCTCGCTCGATCGCCCGCTGAGGGCGCGCGCGAGGAAGGGAAGGCTCAACACCAGTAGGAAAGCGATGATGATGGCTGCACGCGCTCGCATGGTGATGAGTGTACCGAGTTGCGACGCTGAAAAAGAAAAGGGGCTCCGGAAACAACTCCGGAGCCCCAGGCAGGATTGCGCTGTGATTTTGAGTCAGAGGCAGCGAATCAGTTGCGACGACGACGACCGGCGATCAGACCGCCGAGGCCGAGGAGGGCGAACGCACCGGGAGCGGGAATCGCAGACACTTGGAAGGTCTGCGTAGCGCTGGTTGAGTTGCCCGACGTAACGGGGACGGCGGTGCCGTCGTTGAACCAACCGAAACTGTTCGCGGTGTTGGGGTCAGCTTCGGCCGCAGCCGTGATGGTGACGTTTGTGCCCGAACCGCCGAAGCCGTTGGCCGCGGTGAAGGTGAAGCTGTAGAGGCCGAACCAGGCGGTGTTGTCAGAGCCAATGTTGACGTTGCCCTGGTTGGGCTGCGAGATCGAGAGGGGGAGGAGACCCATGATGCCCGTGGTGACGGGGCCAGCCGGTGTGGGGGGCATGCCACCTGGATTGGCGGCCGGGAAGGCCGCGTTGGTCACGATTCTGCCGTTGGCGGGCAGGGTATTGTCGTTCGCATTTGAAAGACCGCCGCGGTAGGGCGCGTGAAGCCCGGCGCGGCCAGCGGCGGCTGCCGGTGTGGGAAGACCCGAGAGGTCGGGTGAGGACGGAGGAGTTGTGGGGGTGTTGGTGGAAGCCTCAAAGCGGCTGAGCTGAGCGCGGTCGAACGAGCCAGCGGTCGTGTTGCCAACGGTGATGTTGATCGAGGCGGCCGCAAGTCCAGCGGGGACGAAGACGGCATCGTTCGGATCAAGGTCGAGAACGCGGTACTGAAGCTCGAAGCGACGCGTACGATCCGCGTTCGCACCGATGTTGGGAGTGGCGGCAAGATCGATCACGCCAGCCCCCGCCGGGGATGTGACAGTACCTGACTGAGGAACAAGACGCAGCTCGAAACGCACGGGCTGAGCATTGACCTTTGCCAAGAAGGCAAGCGAAAATATGCACACAAAGAGGTGACTGCAAAGTTTCATAACTACGGCTTTTGTAAATGGCTTACGCATTGCCGTGATGATGCGGGTGTGGGTATGTGTGACGAGCCAAGGTGAGTTTAGCTGCTGTACTGTAGGAACATCTGATCAATACCTCTCCCACCGCCTCGTCGCGATTCGGCGCGTGTGACCACGTCGCAGGTTCGAGCGGCGTCTGTGTGCTGTTCAGGCTGCTTTCAGGCTCAGGCTTTTCTTGATGTTGCAGGCGGCGAGGGTCATCGCGAAGTCAAACTCGTTTCTTTCTCGACCCCGGTACCTCACCCGTCTGTAGCCCAGCTGCTGCTTCATCATCCCGGTGGGATGCTCCACCCGGGCCCTCAGCACCGACACCCTCCGGTTCCATCGCACCTGCCAGTCGTAGAGGTTTGCTTGCCCACGGACACGCTTGTAGATGATCCCGTCGATCACGCCGCGAGATCGCAGTTCCGCGCGTCGCTCGGCGCTGGAGTAGGCGCTGTCGGCCAGCACCAGCCGCTTCTCGTGCATCGTCAGGTCATCGATGTGGTTCGAGTCGTGTTCCTTGGCCGTGCCGAAGCGGTAGTCGGTCACGATCCCGGACAAATCCGCCGCGATGTGCCCCTTGTACGCATGGTGCGGCACGCCGTGCTTGGCCGTGAAACTCGCTTCTGGATCGCGTGTGGTCGTGCCATCCGGCCGCGGCCGCCCGCGCGGGGCCTCGATGATCGTCGCGTCCACCATCGTGCCTTCCTTCACCAACAGACCCTTGGATTGGATGTGCCTCACCACCGCTGCGAAGACCTTGTCGTGAATCCCGGCCTCACGCAGACGCTGGCGGAACTTCACGAACGTTGTCTCGTCGGGCGTCTTGTCGGTGAACGACAGACCAACGAACTTGCGGAAGCTGATCCGGTCCTTGAGGTTCTCTTCCAGCCCGGGATCGCTGAGGTTGTTCCACTTCTGGAGCATCAGGCACTTGAGCATCAGCACCGGGCACCAGGGGGGATGCCCCGCGCCGGGGGCGTTGTACTCGGGAAGCCTTCGGATCGGGGCGGCGAGCGTCTCCCACGGCGTGGCCGCGTCGAGCCTCTCCAGAAGCGCCGCCGACCGCGGCCCGCCGAGTTCGTCCAGCATCGCATCCACAAACCCCATCGACTCGTTCCGCCGAACCGCCATGATCGTTCCTCCGTGCGGCCCTCCGTCCAGGGCCGACATCCGATACGATCATTCACCGGTCGCTGTTGCGCGATTGATCAGAAATTCCTGTACGTAAAACGTGTCAGATGGCGGAGATCATCATTCTGGTAATCTCGCCAGTCTAGTATACATAACTGTTTGACTAAGCATGAATTTAGGTTCAAGGCCGGAAACAATCGTTAAGGTACAGTTAAACTCTTGCCTTCAAACCGCCACCCCCGCCAGACCTTCTCATACGCATCCAGTCCCTTGCGGTAACCGTCATCCCAGTTGGTGATGTTCTCATATCCTTCCAGCGACTCGGGATCGAGGGCGAGTTCGGCACCGAGGGCCTTGCGCTTCCATCCCTTCATCCGGGCCAGCAGATCGACCGGCAAGCCTTCGCTGAGAAAGCAGTGCGGAATGTGCTCGATCGCGGCCGCGAAACTGCTGACCTCGTCGGTGGGCGACCAGGCCTCTTGCAGGGTTTCCGCAATGAGTGCGTGCGATGCGATCGCTTCATCAAGCCCGAGTTCTTTGGCAAAGTCGTCCATCGGCTTTACGCCGCGAAAGTCGTCGCGTGCGGCGATCAGGTGGCCGAGCCATGGACCGCCATCAAGATAAAAGTCCGCGGCCTTTGTCCCTTTCGGAAGTGACTCGCGGATCACGCCGATGTGCTTGGTGGCCTCGGCATCGATCAGCGAGATCAGCGCACGCGCGCGGGTCTTGACTTCATCAGTCGGCACGGCATCGCCCTCAAAGGGCATCGCCCCGGTGAGCGGGCCCGGCTCGTTCAGGATGCGTGCCAGCAACTCCCTCGCGCCCGCATACCAGACCGGCGCGGCGTAGTCGTACTCATCCACCGACTTTGGTGTGAGCAGTGCCTCGACCGATGCGAGGCACTCCGCGGCCTTGTCGGTGCGCGCGCCGATCAGGTAGTCAATCGACTCGGAGACGCGCACAGGGTTGGGGTAGTCGTTGAACGCACGCAACGCACGCAGTCGCACAAGCCGGTTGCCGATGCTCCGATGCGCTTCGATCGCCCGCAGCGCGGATGAGAATGGAACAATTGTGTTTTTAACACCATGGATATACACAGCCGGAACATAAGTTTGTATCGTCTTTGCAGCTTCACTCGTCAGCTCGCCACCGCCATAGGCCACCACCCCGCCATCCGCAAGATTGGGGAACACGCCAGAGAAATACGCCACAAACGTCCCGCCCGCCCCGCCGGTCTCCGGGTCGCCACCCCCGCCATAGCCATACAGACAGATCCGGTTCCCCGGCATGGTCCGCGAGAGTTCGAGCAGAAAATCCCTGAATCGAACGGCCGCGGCCTGCGTGCATGGGAACGATCGCCTGTCGGGCATCTTCGGGTGTGCGCCCGGACCATCAACGCTCACCACAATGGCGTGTGGCCTGAACATCCGAGAGATATCCGAGGCCGATGGTGCGGCCTTCGCATCGGGTTCCGGCTTGCCCGGCGCGTGGTTGACCATGCCCCATCGAAAGTCGGAGGCGTTGGGGTGACAAACAACAACAATGTCATATCCCTCGCCAGACTTATAATCGATTGGAATCGTGTAGGCAAATCGCAGCCCATCGGCTGAACGCCAGGTGTAGGTCTTGCCAGGCTCGACATCGCGGGCGGGCTTCTTCTGCGCCGGGTCGCTCCCGGCCCATGCGTCGGGTGATGGAACAAACTCAGTAGACGATTCAGCATCGGGCATGGATGGCGAATCGCCGTTTCCCAGCTCGCGCGGAGCATCATCAGGCGATGGCGATGGGGCGGCGGGCTTGCCCTTGCCCTTGGGGCGACCGAATGTCGGCTGCGCCTCGGCTGCGCCTCCCAAGACGGGCAAGGTGGTTGTGGCGATCAGGAGTGCGAGGGCTACGCGAAGCATGAGAACTCCTCGATATCACACGCCAGTTGTCTGCTGCAAGGCCCCTTGCTCCGATCGTCAATAGACCGATCGATCAGTGTGTGGCCTGTTGAAGGGCGATCAGCGCGTAGGCCGTGATCAGCTCGGCATTGTCTTCCATCCAGCGCTTGTCGATGCTCTTGAACGATCCATCAGGGTTCTGAAGTTGGGCAAGACGATCGATCAGGTCGTTGGCCCAATCGCGCTGCTCGGTCGCTTGCGTGGATTTGCCATCGGCATCAGTGGTTGTCTTGAGAATATCAATCGTCTCATGTCCCCACGCATCGAGCGCACGCGAGAAAGTGACAAGGTAGTAATACATACCGTCGTTGCCCATGCCGGGGTTCTCGGCCAGCGTGTAGTTTTTCCTGATCCAGCCGAGGGCGGCCTGAACACGGGCATCATCCCTCGGGAGCGCGGCGTAGAGGTACGATTTGAACCCCGCGTAGGTCATTGATCCGTACGCGCGCAGCCGCGAGACCTTCGTCCCGTCGTCGAGCGTCTCCTCGATCACGCCCGCCTGCGATTGCCCCGCCTGCTTATCAACCGACTCCGCGTTCTCGGCGGTTGAATAGACAAACCCACCCTGCCTGCTCTTGTCGGCGTACGGTTGGTCGTTCGCCTCATCGAGCATCTGTGTTCGCTGGACAAATGCGAGCGCGCGCTTCACGGCCTCATCGTTGGGAGAGACACCCGAATCCTGCAGTGCCTGGAGCATGAACTGGGTGTTGGAGAGATCGGGCCGGCCGTGCTTGCCATACCCGACACCGCCGTAGAAGGGATGATCTCTGCCAACCTTCCTGGGGGCTTCGCCGCCGCCGAGCGTGGCATCGGAGTCTTCGCTGTACTGAAGCTTGCGCAGAAAATGTTGCGCGGGAACCACGGCATCCTTCGCCTGTGCGAGTGTGGACTTGCTGATCGCGGATAGCACAATGGCCGTGTTGTAAGATGGTAGCATCTTATCATATATGCCGCCGTCGGACTGTTGAAAGTTCAGCATATATTTGATGCCGCCGAGTATCATCGGGTCGCTTTGGTCGGCCTTGGGGTCGAGCAGCAGCCCGTTAATCACCAAGCCCGTGATGGCGGGCAGGTGGGGCTGCTTGCTCCCTTCGGGCGGAACGGCCCAGCCGCCGGTGGCCTTGTCTTGCTTGGTCTTCAGGAACGCAATGGCCTTGGTCACCATCTCTTCGGCCTGTTTCTTGTGCGCTTCATCAATCGCCGCAGCGGGCAAAGCCATGGTCAGGCAAAGGGCAACGGCGGTCAAGGGGTTGAACAGATGCTTGAGTCTCATGATGAAGCTCCGGTGGAAACGTTCTCGACGTGATTGGACAAGAAGGTATACCGAATCGAACAGGTCAGGTTGCGCTTGCTGCACAAGATTGCCGATGACACCGAACGCTATGACTCCGCCATGATGACTGAGGCGGCGGCGGCGGCGGCAGTCTCGATACGCATGATGTGCGGCCCGAATCGTGTGATCTGCACGCCGCGTGCGCGGGCTGAGTTGAGCTCCTCGGCTGTCCAGCCGCCTTCGGGGCCGATGAGGAGTCGGAGAGGTGTGCCACCCCCGTGGTCGGCGCGCTGATACTTCTCGCCGGACGAATCGGCAAGGATCACACGAGCGGTGGTTGTGTCCAGAGCTTTCACGAACGGGTGCGAGCTCTCGATGCGCATGAGCCACGCCCGTCCCGCCTGCTTGGCCGCCTCGCGCGCGATGCGGTCGAGCCGTTCGAGCTTGCGTTCGCGCGGTTCGACGACGCCGCGAACTGTTTCAAGCGGCCCCCACGCGGCCGCGCCGATCTGGCTGAGTTGATCGATCATCTCATCAACCCGTCCCCCCTTTGGCGTGGCCGCGAAGACCTCGAGCATCGGGCGCGCGGGTTGAACCTCGTGTCGCTTACCAACCCTTGCTTCGAGGATGGTTCCATCCTTGCGTTGCGCCGCACGGGTCACACCTTCGATGGTTGCTTCGGCAATGGCCCCCGCGCCATCGAGCAGCATGAGCATATCGCCGATCTCAAGGCGCTTGACGCGGATGGCGTGAGCAGCCTCATCACCATCGATGGCGACCAACTGTCCGGTGGGCGGGAGCTTGGATTCAATGAGTATTCGGTGCATGTTTGATCGGAGATTGGCGTGAAGCCCGAATGGCCGGGTGACGTGTATTGTTGACTACGCCGGTCATCATCACCGGTTCTGACCGAAAAGATGCAAATAACGCCGTTGTCGGCGCGAGAATTACCGATTCTTCGGCTTGTTGGGTCTTGAGTCGGGTAAGCGTTCCGTCGATGATGTGCGATGTCCGGCATTCGGGTTGGTCCCGAGGTCGGGCGGCCCCATGATCGTTGCACACCCTGCACTTGTTTCCAACGATGTCTGAAGTACGTCCTCCAACCCCCCTGCCCACGCATCCCGACGCGACCGCTTCTGAACAGGAGCTGGGCGCGGCGATGGATTCGTTGCTGGGTGTCGAGGGTGCGGACGCGGGTGAAGGGGCGATCGACGCGCTTGAGTCGGTCGATCAGTTGCTCGCCGATGTAGCTTCGGAACTTGCTGGGCCTGATCCCGCTGCGGTGGACGGAGATGCGCCATCGTTATTGCCCTTAGCGACTGAGAAGTCTTCGACCGAAGACGAGCTTGCCTCGGTCGTTCCTGAACATGTGGATGAGCAGGCGGAGGCCGGATCGCCGACGCAAGTCGGAGGGGTGTCGATCAACCCTGAGCAGCCAGAAGAGGTGAGTGAGTTTGTTGATCCGGCATCTGTGCTTGAGGAGATGAGTCGAGAGTTTGAGGCCGCGAAGTCTGCGGTGCCAGCGGCAACGAACACGGTGCCTGCGGCTTCGGCGGTGAGTTCGGTTGATGCGACTGAAGCGCCACCTGCAAAGCGCGAGCCTGATGCGCCGGGTGCGATCGACAGGCTTGATGAAGCGCTCGCCGCGGCGGCCGAAGAGGTGCTTGCGGACAATCATGCGAGCCAGTCTGGTCAAGGTGATGCGAGAGGTGAGCTGGGCCAGGCAGAGGCATCAATGCTCGTGTCGAGTGCGCCAGCAACGGCGACAGATTCACCATTGTCAAGTGTGGCGGCCAAGCCTGCGAACGAACGAACACCGACACCATCAGCGGCCAAACCCGTCGAGCCCGTGGCGGCAGCGGCAACGGTGCAGATGGCCGCGGCACCTAAGCGCGTGCGCATTGGGCTTGGTGATCTTGTGGCGCGTGCGCTCGCGCCGTTGGCAGAGCGCACGATGGGGATGAAATCGGTGGTGAGACAGACGCTGAGTTGGATGGCGGTCTACACGATGATGATGGCGATGGGCGTGTGGGGATATCTGCTGCTGCGTGGGGCGGATGCGGCGCACGAACCGACGAGCGATCCGGCAGTGCTGCTAAAGCCGGGCGAGCATGCGCCTGCGCCGAAAGCCGCTGCGCACGGCGATGGCCACGGGGGCCAAGGCGAGAAGAAGGCGTCGGACGATCATGGCGCGCCGAAAAAGTCGAGCGGGCATGATGATGGCCATGGGAACAAGGCTGCCGCCAAGCCTAAGAATGATAATGGCCACGGGGCGAAGTCATCGGAGAAGGCGAAGAAGGATGATGCACACGGGGCCGCGAAGAAGTCGGACGGGCACGGGTCGAGCAAGTCGGCGAAGGCGCCCGACAAGAAGAAGGCTGGCGCGGACAAGAAGACCGCCGCGAAGTCGGGCGGGCATCACTGATGTCGCGTGCACGTCTGCATTTGTGAGATCATCAACTGGGTGGAAAATCTTCGATGGACTTGTCGGCTTCTACGGCTGGGAGCGATGCGCGCCATGCCTCGTCGAGTGCGGTGAAGGACATGTCGAGCACGAGCTTGGTGGCTTCATCAATCGTTGAACCTTGAGCCATGGCGCGAATCCATGCGTTGCGCTTGGACCGACCGAAGCGTTCGGAGATGTAGCCGAGCATGTGCTGACCCTGCTTGTAGACGTGGCCACCAAAGTCCTTTTTGGTGGAGCGGAAGTCGGTGATGTCTGCCCACGCGGCCAGCTTGCCGCTTTTGGCCCAGCTTTCAACCATCAACTTCGCATCTACCCCGAGCTTGTTGGCATCGGCATCGGGCCTGGACATGTACCTTTCGGCGGAGAGTTCGGCAACACCTTCGAGCACCCACCACGGCATGTTGTTGGAGTGCTCGCCCAGCTCGAACGTGGCGACGTGGCCATACTCGTGCGCGAGGAGTGGTCGAAGTCGATCTTTACCGGAGTTCTTTGATGCGAGGAGTTTGATGGATTCGCCCGGCTCATTCCAGCCCGAAAGGCCATCGACATATGAGAGGTAGATCGAGGCTTGGAGATGGCGCATCGACGGGTAGATCTTCACTTCCTGAACGTGCTCGATCACGTTCTCGAAGCCGGAGTCCACGTGGGCGCGCACTTCGGGAAGGATTGCGACAACGTTGGCGGCGGTATCCTCAAAGCCGGGATAGAAGAGGCAGCGGTTGGGTGCCTTGGAGACGAGATGAGAATCCTCGTTCACGATCATCTGCACGGAGGATTCGATGGATGACCACTCTTCACCCTTGAAGACCCAATGCTCATCGCCTTGTGCATCGCGCACGCGTGCAAAGATGGCGGGGTAGGAGATCGTTCTTGAGATATCCTTGCCATCGCGACCGATGTTGGGCATGGTCCAATCCATGCGAAGCTCGAAGGTCGCGATGCCGGTTTGGTCATTGAAGACGGGTGGTCTGACGCTCGACACTTCGGCAGGTTTCGTGTCGGGCTTCATGTCGGGCTTCGTGTCGGGCGACGGTGACTTGACCGGCTCGGGCTCAAAGATGGAGAGGTCGAAGAGCGTTGGAACGTGCAGCTTCAGGTCCGCGGCCCAGTTCTGTTGCTCTTCGAGAAAGATGGGATCGTCGGTCGCGATGTGCTTGAGGTAGTCGGGGATATTGCCAGCGAGCACCGCGCGTTCCATGTGCTCGAGAACCAGCTCGACCGCCGGTCGATCGGCACGAGCGGGCGCGACGAAGCAGACGATGAGCGTGAGGGTGAAGATGAGGGTGATGCGTTGCATGGGGATAGTTTATGTAAGGCAACCAATCAGTGCTGAGCGTGGATCACGCGGCGGCGGTGCTGGAGCTCTCTGGTTGTGTGCTGGGTGGAAGTGCGGCGGTGGCTTTGGCGTTGGCCATGCGATCATTGAGCTTCCACATCTGCACCGCTGACCATGCGTAGGCCGCGGCGGCGATGAGGAGTGGGATCATGAAACTGCCGAAGAGTGTGTAGAGCCCGACGCCGAGCAACTGAAAAATCTTGCCGCGAAGGCCGACGAGCGTGGCGTGGATGGCGACGTATTGCGGGACTTTTTCGGGAGAGGGTGCGAGCGAGACGGGGCCGAGCATCCAGCCGACACTCGCGCCCGCGTGAGCGATGCCGTAGGCAATGCTGACGACAAGGAGTTCGTGCGAATCGCGGGCCAGAAGGAGGCCGATGGGGTAGATGGTGAGGAGCGCGAACGAGAGGCCGGTGCTGCGCACCGCACCGAGCTTGTCCATGAGAAGGCCTGCGGGGTAGATCATCGCGACCATCGCGAGCAGATAGCTGACGTGCGTGCTTTCGGCGATGGCGTCGTAGTCGAGGTTGAGTTTGGTGGTGACAAGGATGGGGAGGAGTGCGTAGGCGATCATCCAGCCGACGCCGTAGGTCATGTAGGCGGCTTCGTAGCGGGCGAAAATCGGGTCATCGCGCAGAACCTGGCCCATGTGCGCGATCGGGCGCACGAGTCGCTTCCAGCGTGCGGCGAAGGAATAGTTTCCATCGTGATAGGCGGATTGAACGGCCCTGCGTGCCGAGATGCCTGTGACACGCGCGAGCGTATAAAAGACGCCCAGGCCAAAGAGCTGGATGAGGGCCGCAGCGGGAAGAAAGATGCGGAAGGCTTCGGGATCTCGCGTCATCCATCGACCGATGATGTATGCACCGGCAGCGCTCATGACCATTGAAGAACCCCAGACAAAGCCGTAGCGGCGGCCGCGAACGTTGTCGGGATAAAGGCCTTTGAGCAACTCGCCGGAAGCGGGGTGGTAGCCCGCGCCGCCGATGCAGGTGAGGAGGTGGGGGATGAACAGCATCCAGAAGTTTTCAGCGAACGCGATGGCGGCGAGCGGGAGGCAGGCAAAGGCCCAGTAGGTGAGCAGATATTTGCCGAGCGTGCGGCGGTTGAAGTAGTCATTCCAGAAAATGGAGAGGGAGAAGAAGATGGTGGGTGTTGCGGTGATGAGCAACGTCTGCCAGTCGTTCGCGCCGAAGCGCTTGCGCGCGAGGACGGGCATGAGGAAGGTGCCGGCCATCCAGGTGGATTGCACAAGTGTGACGGCGAGGACGTGAGTCGGGACGATCCAGCGGCCGGATGGGGATTGGGCGTGCGGGCCGGGAGGAGATGTATTGATGATGGTCAATGCGTTTGAGCGTAGGCGTGGACTGGCGGGTCACTGCTGTGGGTGGGAGGCTGTTGGTAGTTGGGGTGAGGTTGGAGATACGGATGACTTCGGGAGGAATAACCCTCCCCCCGGACCCCTTCCCTCTGGGAGGGGGATTCTAACAATTGGCGGACTCAGGCTTGAAGCATGAGGCACCTATGAGGGAACGGGCCAGCGGCCCGTACTACTGAAGGCCCATGGCTTGGGCCATCATGATGCCCATGTCGGCGGGGCTGAGTGCGACTTTGGCGCCGGCGGCTTGAAGGGCGGCGATCTTAAAGTCGGCGGTGTCGTCGGCTCCGCCGATAATGGCTCCGGCGTGTCCCATCCGCTTGCCTGGCGGCGCGGTCCGTCCGGCGATGAATGCGGCAACGGGCTTCTTCACGTGCTTCTTGATGTACGCGGCGGCATCGGCCTCGTCGGAGCCGCCGATCTCACCAATCATCAGTATGCCGTGGGTGTCGGGATCGCGCTCGAACATCTCGATGATGTCGATGTGGTTCAGGCCGCGGATCGGGTCGCCGCCGATGCCGACGCAGGTGCTCTGCCCGAGGCCGAGGCGGCTGGTCTGCCAGACGGCTTCGTAGGTCAGTGTGCCGGAGCGACTGACGATTCCGACGGCCTTGCCGGACGTGGATTCGCTGACATGGGTGTGGATATAGCCGGGCATGATGCCGATTTTGCAACCACCCCCGCCGCTCTTGCTGCGGCAGGTGTAGGGATCGTCGCTGATTGTGCCGCCGCCGGTCTTTTTGCCGGGGGTGATTACACCGGGGCAGTTGGGGCCGATCAGGTAAATGGCTTTGGTTGCGCCGGCCGGGAGAGCCGGCATGCCGATACCGGTGTTCAACTCATCGAGCACCGCGCGGCAGCGGATCATGTCGTTCACGGGGATGCCCTCGGTGATGCAGCAGATGACGCGGATGCCAGCATCGGCGGCCTCGAGAATGGCATCGACCGCGAAGGCGGGGGGGACGAAGATCATGGTGGCGGATGCGCCGGTGGCGGTGACGGCCTGCTTCACGGTGTCGAATATGGGGACGCTGTTCTTGGCGTCGATCTCAAACTTCTGGCCGCCTTTGCCGGGTGTGACACCACCGACGAGGTCGGTGCCGTAGAGATAGCAGCCTTTGGTGTGGGAAGCACCGAAAGAACCGGTGATGCCTTGACAGATGACTTTGGTGCTTGCGTCGATGAGGATGGCCATAGGGCAGGAGTGTAGAGGGACGACCGCAGGCGAGAAGGGAAGGGTTATCGGTGGGGGCACCCGACCCTTCGGTTGATACCGCCACCCGAACAGCAACGGGGTTGAGTAAGGATGGGCCGGACAATCAGCGGCTCATCTCGCACTACCTGACCAAGGCGGCGGCGGAGATTGAGCTGGCGTGCATTGGGCGCGAGGGTGTGAACGCGTATACCGGTACGTGCGATTGGGGTTCGCCAAACGCACTCATTCTGATGGATATGCAGATGCCGGAGATGGATGGGTATGAGGCGACACGGGTACTTCGGACTGAAGGGCTCACGGTGCCCGTGATCGCGCTCACGGCCCACACGATGGCGGACGATCGGCAGCGGTGTCTTGATGCGGGGTGTAACGACTACCTGGCGAAACCGATCGACAGACACATGTTGATCGCGATATGTGCGCAGCACTTGGCTGACGCGGGCACGAAAACGGTCGCGGGCGCGGGTGCGTGTCGGATGTGATCGATCGGGTTGCGATGGTTTTGGCGAGCTTACTTCAAAGCGGGTGCCGCGGCGGGCTTGGGCGTGCGCCAGTATGAGACTTCGACGGCGGTGAATGGCTCGCCGTAGATCACTTCGGCAATCTGGAGGACGAAGTGGTCGGCATCGATCATTTTGGTGACGTAACGCACGGCCTTGCCAACCTCGCCGGTGAGGGGTTCATCCATCTCGCCGAACATGGTCATGGTTTTGCGGTCCTGACTGATGCCGCCGGAGGCGCTGAAGATTGCGGTGTCCATGGAACTGCTGAAGACCATGGTGTAGAGCTTGCGGTTGTTGTCGTAGCCGAAGAGGCCCATTCCATCCATGGGCATCTCGGTCATCTGGCCATCCACGCCGGGTATTTTGAAGGTGCCGGTCGTTTGCTGCTGGAGGAAGCGCCCGCCGAGAATCAGCTCGAAGTTGGCGGTGCCGGAAGTTTCGATCGGGGGCATTCCGGGGGCCATGAACATTTTGGTCGTGGTCTGCCAGTCGCCAACGAACTGGTCGAAATGCTTGTGGTTGGCGGAGGGCTTGATCGATTGCATGTATCCCTCCATCGCCCTTTGAACTGAGGCGGGGTCCATGTGGTCTGGCTGAACCGATGTCGAGGTGTTGCCCGCGCCGAGCGCGAAGATCAATGATGCGGTGGCGACCGCCGTGAGGGCGTGCATACTGATGAGGCGTGCGTTCTTCATGTGATGAATCCTGTTGGCGGATCGGTGTGGCCGCGGAGCCAAGTTACAGCAGGGCGAACATCGGCAATGATCGCCAGTACACGATAGATGGGGGTCGGATCACTTGCCCTTGTTGGTGCTGGCTCGGCGCGGAACACCCTTGGCTACGCCCGAGCCGCCAGCGGGGCCGTGGCCGCCGCCCTTGCCGCCGAGTTGCTTGTTGAGGACGTGACCGGTGCCGGATGCGCCGGCCTTGCGTTTGGACTCAGCCTGGATCATTTTGCTGAGTTCGGACTGGCCGCCCTTGCCGCCGAGGCCGCCGGGTGCCGAGCCCAGTTGGGTTGATTGGTTGGAGAGCTTGTTCCGCAGGTCGTTTGCCTTTGCCATAGGGGCATCTTAGCAAAGAGCTGAAGCCCGATCCTGATTGATGAAGCGCGATATCATCGTGGTATGAGAGCCATTGTTACCGGGCAAATTGGGATGGATAAGAAGCCCTATCTGAAGGCGGCGGCCGATCTGGCGGGGCAGCAGGGGGAGGAGGGCGGGTGCGCGCTGTATAACATCGGCGACATCATGTATGCGGAAGGGAAGGATGTACGTCCGGGGCGGATTCTTGATCTGCCGATTTCGCGATTGAACTCGCTGCGGAGGGCGGCGTTCAAGGATGTGATCGCGGAGTCGAAGGACAAGAAGAACATGATCGTGAACACCCACGCGACGTTTCGGTGGCGTCACGGGTTGTTCGCGGCGTTTGACTATGACCAGATCGCGGCACTGAAGCCGGATCTGTTTATCTGCCTGGTGGACAACATCGAGGTGGTGCATCATCGGTTGCACCGGGACTTTGATATCGATGCGACGCTGAAGGACTGCATGGTGTGGCGTGAGGAGGAGATTCTGGCGACGGAACTGATCGCGCAGGCGAGTGCGGCGGCGAATGGTGGTGGGGGGGGTGGGGGTGGGGCGGGTGGTGGGAGCAGTTTTTACATTGTCTCGCGCGGGCGGCACGTGCCGACGACGAAGACGCTCTTTCGGCTGGTGTGTCGGCCAACGATGAAGAAGGTGTATCCGAGTTTTCCGATGAGCCATGTGGTGGACATGCCGGATGTGCTGAAGGAAATTGATGACTTTCGTGCCGCACTCGCGGAGCATTTCATCACGTTTGATCCGGGTGATGTGGATGAGAAGCTGCTGCTGGACCGAGCGGTGGCGAAGGCGCAGGAGGGGAAGGTCGATGAGTGGCTGGATGTGACACCCCACACGTTTGGGGGGTCGATGGGTGGAGGTGCATTGGGTGGGGTCGCGCTTTCACGAACTGGGACCGGCGCGGAAAGTCGGGGGACGGGGGAGAAGCCGCTGCGGGTTCGGGTGCGCGAGGTGCTCGATATTGCGGGCGATATTGATGGTCAGATTTACATGCGAGACTTCAAGCTGATCGATCAATCGGATATGATCGTGAGCCTGATCCCGGAGTTGCCGGGTCGCGATGGGAAGGATATTCCAGGGCTTTCGAGCGGAGTGGAGCGCGAGTTGCAGCACGCGTGGGAGCACACCAAGGAGGTGTATGTGGTGTGGAAGCCGAAGAAGAACCCGTCGCCATTCATTACGGAGACGGCGACAAGGATTTTTCGGAGTGTGCCGGAGGCTCTGGAGCATTTTGAGAAGGCGGGGATGTTCGGAGAGAAGAACTTGTTTGGTCATTGAGCTGTGGGGCGTGCTCGCCCGCTCGGGATGGGTGCGGTCTTGACGGGATGAAGAGCAGGATGACGCAGATACCCACTGGCGCGACGGTTCGTCGGTGGCGGTACGTGGTGTTGGTCGGGTTGCGGGTACTGATGTTTCTGCTGGGGGCCTTCGCGGTGTTTCAGCTATACTTGATGGCTGCATCCGCAGTGCAGCAGATGATCCTCGGGTCATCGATGGGGTTAAGTATTTTTAATGTTTTATGGGTATTGCTGCCGCTTATCGGTGCGATCGGTCTAAGGTTGCTTGAGAAACGACTCATCGCCTTTCTGGCACCGTTGCCATCGCGTGGGTGCCCGCAGTGCGGGTATTCGCTCGTGAATTTGAGATCGCCGATCTGTCCTGAGTGTGGGAGCGATGTGAACGTTCCCAACGTGTGATAACCCGTGCGCGGGGTGCGCGAGGGCGCGGGTCGTTCCGGCTTGATGAGTTTGGACAGGGCCTAGAGGTGGGTACGGGGCGTGGTGGTTGAAGTCGGGAAGGCGGAAACACGATCTCCGAGCGGGTTCTTGCCTCATGGAGACTTCGATGTCGCGTTGCACATCTCGGTTTGTACCTCGAAGGTCGGATCGCCACGATATTGACCGGCTTGCGCGCCAGTTGGGCCGTGGTGGCCCGATGATGGCTCTTGAGCCGCTGGAAGCGCGCGCCCTTTTCACATTTGCGTGGAGTTCGTCTGAGGTCTATCTGGCGGAGCTGGTGAATCGGGCGCGGGCGAACCCGGCGGCGGAAGCGACGCGGCTTGGGCTGAACCTGACGGCCGGATTGACCGCGGGAGAGCTGGCGCGATATGGGCCGCAGGAACCGTTGGCGTTGAATCAATACTTGACAACGGCCTCGCGTGCGCACAGTTTGGACATGGGGACGCGGAACTTCTTTGACCATACTAACCCGAGCGGGCAGACCCCGACGGATCGCGTTCAGGCCGCGGGGTATGGGGGCACGGCGGGGGAGAACATCGCGGCGGGGTACGCGAGTGTTGATCTGGCACACCGAGGGTGGATGGCATCGCTCGGGCACAGGAAGAACGTCCTGAGCCTGCATTCGAGCTTTGACAGCACGTTTCACTATGACGAGTTTGGCGCGGGCATTGCCCTGAACACCTCGGGCACGTACGGGAATTATTATACGGAGAACTTTGGATATCCGGGTGCGACGCACGTTCAGTATGTGCTGGGTGTGGCGTTCAATGATACGGACAACAACGATTTTTATGGGATCGGTGAGGGCGCATCGGGGATACGGATTGATGTGGCGTTGCAATCGTCACCTGGGACGGTCGTAGGAACGTATACGACCGATGCGGCGGGGAACTATCAGATTCCGATCGGTGATGGTGCGTACACCGTCACCTTCACACGGATTGGCGATGGATTTACGTACAGCAGGACCGCGACGCTGAACGGTCAGAACGTCAAGGTTGATGTTCAGTCGAGCGAACTGGTTGACCCGACACCGCCGCCACCCCCACCGCCGGACGACTTCGCCGGTGCGGGCGAGTGGGCCCAGGCGGGCGGAATACTTGTTGATCAGACGAATGGAAACGCCGCGAAGGTGGGTGCGATTGAGTTCGGCGGTGATACGGACTTGTTCGCGTATGTTGCCTCGCAGACGGGCGCGGCGACCATCACCCTGTCGCATCCGGCGGGGTTGTTCGGGATGCAGCTGACGGTTTTTAACTCACTGCGCCAGCAGATCGCGGTTGGTGTGGCTGGCGCGCCGGCCGGGAACGGTTCGAGCGCGACGATTGATGTTGTTGCGGGGCAGACGTACTTCCTGCTTGCAGCGGCGGTATCGGGCTCTGCGACGGGGCAGTACATTATTGCGATCGAGGGACCGGGCGTTCCGCCGCCACCACCGCCACCACCCGATGATTATGCGGATATCGGGGAGTGGGGGAGTGCAGCGACGATCGTCGTGAATGGCAGCACGGGGAATGGATCGATCACGGGCGATCTGGAGGTTGGCGGGGACACGGATCTGTTTGTGTTTACGGCGACACGAACGGGTCGCGTGACGCTGACGCTCGCGAACGGATCGGGCGCGTTTGCGGCTCAGTTTACGGCGTATGACTCGTCGTTCCTTCAGGTGGCGCTGGGGACGGTCGGTGGCGCGAACAACAATGGTTCGACGGGTCAGTTCAATGTGTCGGCGGGGATGGTGTATTACGTGCTGGCGGCGGCGGTGGATGCGCTTACCACGGGGACATATGTACTTGTGATGGCTGGACCTTCGGCGGTGGCATTGCCGGATGATGCGGCGGATGCGGGAGAGTGGACGATGGCCTCCACGCTTAGCCTGAATGGTGATGCGGGTTCGGCGTTTCGTGCGGGGTACTTTGAGAACGCAGGGGACACTGATCTGTTCAGGTTTTCGGCGACACGCACGGGTCGAGCCCGTATCACGCTGCAGCACCCCCTAGGCGAATATGCGGTGGAGGTGCGCTTGTACGCAGCGGATCGGTCCCTCGTGGGCATAGGGCTTGCGGGCGGACCTCAGGACAACGGATCGATCCTTGAGTTCGAGATCACGCTGGGGTTGACGTACTTTGTTCTGGCCGCCCCGGTGGATGGTGAGGCGATCGGGCTTTATACGCTGGACATGTCGAGCCTGGACCCTTCGCCGGTGGCGGTCAACAACGGGGTGCTGGCGACGAGACAGCAGCCGGTGGCTTCGATGCTGATCGATGGAAGGTTGACGCTGGCGTTTGTAAACCTGTGGGGTCAGCCGCTCATTGCGACGCAGCAGTCAAGCGGGGCGTGGACGTATCAGGATCTGCTGGCCGCGGCACCGACGGTGACGGGCGTTTCGGGCGAGCTTGGGCAGTGGGTAGACACACGAGATCATCGAACATATATAGCGATGCGGAGCGTGACGGGGCTGATACTTTTCAGAGAGAATACTCCGGGAAACTGGTCGTTCCGCAACCTGACGGATGAACTGCGGAACGCGCAACTGGTGAGCGCGGACCTGTCGGTGTTCATGGATGCGCAGGGACGGGCAAACATCGCCGCGACGAGTTCGGCGGGCGATGTGATTGTGTACAGCCAGACCATCAAGCGGACGAACGATGGACAATGGCGGTGGAAGTATCGCAACCTGACGCACAACGACCTGGAAGTGGTGGGGCAGGAAGCTCCGTACATCACGAGTGAACTGGTGACGTGGGTGACCTCGCTCGGCGTCGCGAACATTGCGTTCATTGACCTTGATGGTGATATTCGGGTGATGTACAAGGGCAAGCTGGACAGCAGGTGGACCCTTGGAAACCTGAGCGAGGCGGCGGGCACCGCGCCGCTGGTGGGCGAGTTGTCGGTGATACAGATGCGAAACCGGACGGTGCAGATCTCGGGCACGACCGAGGAAGGAAATGTCTGGGTGACAACCTTCCGCGAGGGGAACGGGTGGTCGAGCCGCGATCTGACGGATCGGCTGGACGGGCCGACGATGCGTGTTCGAGCTCTGACATCGTTTGTAAACAAGGCGGGCATGGGGTTCGTCGCGGGGATCAAGGAGAACGGGCAGATCAGCCTGTTCCGTTACCAGGCATCAAAGAACCGGTGGGCGAAGCAGGACCTGGGACTTGCGCCGCCGGATTCCCGGCAGATGGCCGGACGGCTTGAGACGGTGGTGGACCTTGAGACGGGTGAGGTCAACATTGTCGGGACGCTTGACAGCACGCGGCTGGTTCGCTGGACGTGGCAGCCGGGTCAGGCGTGGTCGTATCAGGATGTCTCCTATCGGCTGGCCGGGGGTTGAATGGCGGGGGGCTGGGGAGCGGCAAGTTCGGCGGAGTGAATCCGAAAGGACAATAATCCGGTACACCTGTGCAGAAGTGCATGGTGACTGGATCGATGGTTGTCCGCGAAAGACGGGGTCTTGCCAATGAACATTCAGATGGTTGTTGCTGTGGCGGTCGCGCTTGGCTTGGCCAACGGCGCGTTTGCTCAGTCCGGGGCAAGGAACAATCTTGTCAAGCCCATTCACGGGCCTGGGCCTGTGAGCCCTGGCTCAAGAGCTGAGAACACATACGTTCCTCCGCCTTCGGTGGTGATTGTGACGCCTTGCCCCGTTCCAGTGCAGACGGTCATCATCACGATACAGCCGGAGGTCGTGCGGTATCAGCAACCGGCGTACAGCGCCCGGTATCTTTCGAACCGGTCACCGTCGCGCGTTGTGGGTGCGTATGCGGTTCCGTCCACCCATGTGCGGCCAGTCTGTACGACGGCTGCTGCGAACTGGGGGTTGTCAACATCATCGATCATGACGGACCCGTGGTGGCGCGGCGACGGCTTTTCAACGAGAAGCGATTGGCGCGGCGTGGGATCCGCGTACTCGAACGGAACCGCGTGGTGGACGACGGGTGTGGATGAAGCGTTTGGATTATCGGTCCCCGAGGCGGGCCGATTTACCGAGGGCTATGTGGTCGAGCCGGAGATTCCGGGTCGCATTGAGCACCGTTATGCGCCAGCGCGGCGGTACATAATCATTGACGATCAGCGCGATGAGCGCGTGGTGATACCTGCGGCGGGCGTGGTGGAGGTTGAAGCTGAATGGCACGAGCCCGATGCGCCTTCGGCGACGGCCGCGATCGCGCCCAGGCCACGACGGGACATTCGCCCTGATGTGCGCCGCGCGGCAAGGTTGACGGCGGAGCGGCAATACATTGATGCGATTGATACGGTTCGGCGGGCGGTGGTTGAGGAGCCCGAGGCCTTTACCGGTCGGCACGGGAACCTGCTGGGGAAGGATAAGGATTCGGAGCAGCGGTTGCGGAGTGCGCTGCTGGCGTTCCAATCACCGCCGGGGCGGGTAATTTCTGCGACGGATGCGAAGTTCATGGCGGCGGCCATTCATGCTGTGCTGGGCGAGCACGAGTCGGCGCTGGCATCGATACGAGTTGGGCGCGAGCTGGGAGAGGATCGCCCCAGCGGCCGTGCGCTCTATCGAGTGTTAAGCCGGACGGACTCGGCTGAGGCTAAGCCCTGAGCAGGAAGAAGACTGAGCGCAAGCGGAAGACCGCGAAGACTCTGGCCGCAGAAGTGGCACGAGCTGGCGCGTACGCGGAGCCGCAGATTTATGATTTTTTGCATACACCGGGAACAGCGGGCGAGCTGAACGCGCTTGAGCGGATCGCGGAGCGGTTTGTTGATGGGCCGTGTGATCGGCTGCGATGGCTTGAGCCGGGGTGCGGGGCGGGGCGATTTCTGCGCTTGCTGGGGCGACGGGGTGCGCGTGCCGTGGGCGTGGATATAGAAGCGGCATCTGTTGAGTTCGCCAATGAGCGTCTGAAGCGGTTAGGGCTTAACCGCCTGGCGGTTGCGGTGTGCGCGGATATGCGCACGCTCGATCGATCGCTTGGAACCAGGGCAAGGTTTGACTTTGCGTTTTGTCCGCACAACTCGGTTCGGCACCTGCTGACGGAGCGGGATCTCGCGCGGCACATTACGGCGGTGCGAAGGGTGCTCAGCCCGGGGGGTGTGTATGCGGTCGGTGTTGGTTTGCAGGATCCGGATGAGCCGATCGATGGTGAAGATCTGCACTCGGCATCGCGACGCGGGTTGAAGGTCACGGAGTTGTGCCAGTACTTTGATGCCCTTACGCGGCGGGGTCAGGAGCGGAGAGAGCGCGTGGTGCTGCATGTGACCATGGAACGGCGTGAAGGGGTGCGCATGGTTGAGTCTTGGTACGACTTGCTTTGTGTGGACCCGGAGATGTGGCGGCGATGTGTTGCGGGCGCGGGGATGACCGAGGTGGCCATCGTTGATGACCAGCGTGCCCGAGATCTTCCGGGGGATCGGTTGGGATATGCCTATCGCGTGCTGAAGTTGGCTTGAGATCTTGGTGAGTTCAAGCCTGACGCGGTTTATGCGCGGCGCGGATCGAAACCGAGCTTGAGGTTGTGCGCCGTTGAGCCGCCCTTGGGGACGGTGATGACAGACCAGTTGTCTTTGCTGAGGACGCGCGCGGTCTGGACGATCTGGCCGACGTGGTAGCTGACATGGGCCAAGGCCCTGGCGAGGGCATCGGGAACGGTGTGTGATTCGCTGCGGATAGTGACCGTTCGGTCGAGATCATCGGATGTGAGCTGCTGAAGAGCCTCGAAGAGTTCGTTCCACCCTTGCTCCCAGGCGTGGACCATCTGATCGCGGCTGTCGAAGGTATCAACAAACTCATCATCCCGATCACGCCAGGGCTTTTCGCCATCGCTGGTCAGAAACTCGTTGAACCGTGAGCGAAGGTTGCCGCCGATGTGCTTCATCAGAACGGCGATGCAGTTGGTGTTGCCATCGAGCGATTCGCGCAGGTGTCCGTCGGGGAGCTGCTTGATGGCCGCTTCGGCGAGATGCTTTTGCGAACGGAACGCTCGTGCAAAGGCATCGACGATGCTTCGGGAGACGTGTTCGCTCGGCATGGTGATGATGGTACGCGGAGTGAAGGGCGGGAACTGGTGCGGGATGATCAGATGTTGATGGTGAACTCGAGGATGGACTCGGCGGGAAGAGGATTGCCCGAGGTATCGAAGACCTGGTTGGGGTTGGCGACGATTTCATAGTTGCCGTTGTCGGAGCTATCCCACGAACCGCCGGGAGGTGTGATCGCATAGAGGGCAAAGCGGGGTGTTCCGTTGCCGCCGGGGAGTTCGATGGAGACAAAGTTGAGGGTGGTGGTGAATCCGTTGGGTCCGGTGAGGGTGAAGTCGCCGGTGCCGATTGATGAGACATTGATGCCGATGTTGTCTGTGAAGCTGACGCGGATACTCGTGGGCGCTCCGGCGGGGTCGAGCGATTCGACACCGGCGAAAGGTGCCGAGGTATCGGGGAGGCGAAAGCGCACATCGGTGACGGTATCGACGGAGGCACCGTTGATTTTGGCGGTTCCGGTGTACCTCTTGGCGAGGAAGCGTGAGTTGAGCGAGGCGGTCCGGGCGATGGTGATGTTGGTGATTTTACCGGCGATGATGCGGTCGTTGCCGTTGCCGAAGATGCCGTCAACAGGGTCAAGCCCGGCACCGATGGTTGATGCGAGAACCTTGCCGCCGACATTGATGTTGGAAATGTTACCGAGTGCGAAGGAATCGGCGTTTGCGCCGGTGCCGCCAAGGCGTGCATCAGCGCCGAGATCCGCACCGGCAAGAATGGTGGCGGAGCGGAGGTTGACACCGATCGAAAGGTTGCTGATGGACTTTGCGGCGAGGACGGAGCGGAAGATGCCGGTGACGGTGAAACCGGAGAGGGCTTTGAGGATGGAAATGGAGAAGTCGGTGGCGCCGGCCCGGATGCTGATTGGGCCGGAGCGGCCGTTGATATCCCACGAGCCCTTGCTGGCGGTGCCGCCGATGGTTGCGGAGCCGAGCGTGCGAGCGTTTCCCGCGCGGCCAGAGAGCTGAATGCTTGCCTGGAATGAGCCCGTTGAGGTGAGTGTGCCGAGCCATGGGGTGGAGATGAGATCGACGGTCGAGTCGAGGGATGAATCGGTCCAGCTTGCGACCGAGAGGGATGAAATGGGCGCGACGGATTGGATGCTGAGGTCGGTGACCGCGCCGAAGGTGTATGAGGTGTTGGTGGTGCCGGTCTGCACGCGGATGATCGATGGTCCGACGACGTCGCGAAAGTTCATCGAACCGAGTGTGCCGGTCAGCGTGACATCGCCGAAAAGGCGCGCGGTGGGCGCGGTGATCGAGGCGAGCGATCCGCCGGTGATATCGTCGATGAGACCGATACCCGCGGTTGCGCCCGAGCCGCCGTCGGCTTCAATGGCGAATGCAGATGCGCCGCCGGTGTTTGAGAGAGCGACATCGAAGCGCTCGGCGTTGGTGCCATCGCGCGTAACGGTTCCGAAACCGCCGCCGGAGAGCCCGAAGCTGACCTCGGTTCCACTCGGATCGGTGAGTGTGAGTGTGGCGTTGGTTCGGTTATCGAAACTTCCGAACTTCCATGCGAAGGCCTGGGTATCTTCGCTCGCGGCGGTGTTGTTGGACTGGTTGAAATCACCGATTTGACTGTTCGGGCGCAGGCGGACAAGGAAGAAAAAAGTGCCCGGGTTGATGGTTGGGATGGTGACAGTCCCTTCGAAGGTTCCTTCGGAGTTGTCGAAGCCATCGGCGGAGAGGCTGACCTGCTGATTGGCGAAGGTGCGGAGGAGGGTGTCGCCCGCATCAAACGTCGCGTTCGTCGAGAGAAAGAAGTCGATGGTCACCGCGCCGACTGCGGCGGAGTTGCCGACGTTGCGAACGATGATCGGGATGGCGATCTGATCGCCCGGGATGAGCGTGAGCGGAGCGTTGGAAAAGTCATCGAAGACGACGCCGAGATCGGCGGTGAGGAGCTGGCGTGATTCGAGCGGCTCCATCAGATGCGCTGATTCGTGGGTGCCGCGGCGGTGAGCGAGAGACCTCGCCATCCGTTCAGCTGAACCTTGAACTGGGCGTGGGCGATTTGAGCGATGCCGATTGAACACGCGGAGACTCCATAGAAATTGGGCACATTTGGTGAGCTTGTCAGGGCTGTGGCCTATCACTTCGAGCCGACCGCAAGGTTGGGAACCGGGCGATCAACTGGTTATCGAATCGAAGGCAGGGTGGCCACCAGAGGCATCAGCTCCTCGGTCGCCCCCCCTCCACTCGGTCGCCCCCCCTCCACTCGATCCCGTCCCTGGCAACTCCCCCCCTCTCTCTCTCTCCCTTGAATCGGTGGGTGTCCGATCCAGTGAGCTGTGCGGCCCGGCCTCAGCGTTAGCCGCACAGTACGCACAATCATACGGCCCAACACTGGGTTCGGCTGCACAGGGTGCCAGGGTCGTGTGCGGATGAATTGTGGATGAGCAATCGCCGATAGCGAGTTGCTCGGCTGGATTAACAGGTGGGGGCGGGTCAGAACGAAGGGCCACGCTGCCCGACATTGGTGAAACGCCGAGTGTTCGGAGGCTGTATGGTAGATCGGCAACGAAACTCAGTGATTGCTCGCGCTGCAAGGCGTGTGTTGGTCCGTGGCGAATCGCTCGTTGCGGCCGCTGGACTTGTGGCGGCGGCGATCATGGTGACCGCGCTTGGTGCGTGTGCGTGGTGGACGATCCATAACTATGCGAAGACGGCGGATGCTTCGCGCGAGGAGCGCGTGCGTGCGGTGGCCGCGCTGATCAGCAGGAGTGCAGAGGGGCTGCTGGCGAGCAACGAGACCTCGGCCCTGCGCCGGATGGTTGGCGAGGCGACACTCGCGCAGGAATTTGAGAAGTGCAGGATTGTTCTGCCCGGTGCCAATGGGCTGGTGGTTGCGGACGGTCAACCGAGCGGGCAATCGCCCTATGTAGACCTTCCTGAGCGGTGGGAGAGCGATGCGACGGCAGTTACAGCGGCATCGGCGATGGAGACGGTCTCGCGTCGCCCCGATGGTGTGTTGGAGGTTCGCGTGCCGCTGGCGATTCCGGGACGAGGCGGGGCGATGTTGGAGATCGACGATGCGCACAGGATGACGGTTGCGGAGATCTGGCCTCTGCAAGCGGGGATCGGCGCTATCGCGACCTCTGCGCTGCTGGCGATGTGGATGGGGTATCGAGCCATGCGTCGGCGGGTTCGGGTTCTAGGCGCGATCGGTGAGGCGCTGCGTTCGAGTTCGCACCCGGATTCAACCGAGGGCGAACTGGTGGTGAGCGCGGAACTGGGTGTGGAAGCGGCCGCGTGGAACAAGATGGTGTCTGACCGTCAGAGGTTGCGTGAGCACCTTGCGGGCGGGAAAGTTGCGGAGAAACTGGCGAGCCGGCGGACGCGTGATGGCGAACTCGGAAGCGCGTGCGACGGATTGTGGATGGGGCTGATGCTGATCGATGAGCAGATGAAAGTAAAGTACGCGAACGGTGCGGCGACGGTCTTTCTGCGTGCTCGGCGTGAAGATCTGGTCGGCTCGGAGATTCGGCAGACACTCGATGATGCGCAGGTGACAGAGGCGATTCGCGGAGTGATGAGCGGGACGCTGCGTAACAGGACGGTGGCGGAGGTGAACCGGCAGAGCGAGGGTGGGGCGAACAGTGTGCTGCGGATCACGGTGCGCCCGCTGCGGAAAGAGGACATTGCCACGGCGATGATCGTGATCGAAGATGTAACGCAGCAGCGGGTGGCGGATGAGGCAAGGAATGGGTTTGTGGCTCAGGCGACGCATGAGCTGCGGACGCCGCTGACGAACATCAGGTTGTATGTGGAGATGCTGGTCGATGGGGGAGGGGCGGAGGACCCGCAGAAGAGGTCGGAGAGCCTGAACGTGATCAGCCAGGAAGTCCGTCGGTTAGAACGGATTGTCGGGGACATGCTCAGCGTTTCGGAGATCGAGGCGGGATCGCTCAAGCTCAACAAAGATGATGTGCGGGTGAGCACGATCTTTGATGAACTTGCGGGAGACTTCAAAGAGCAGGCGACGCAGAAGGAGATCAAGCTGAAGTTTGATCTGCCGCCGAAACTGCCGGTGATCAGGGGTGATCGCGACAAGATCGTGATGGCTCTGCACAACCTGGTGGGGAATGCGATCAAGTACACGCCCGCGGGTGGGGAAGTCACCGTGCGTGTGAGCGAGGAGAAAGGGCAGTTCAATGTCGAGGTGATCGACAACGGGATTGGTGTGCGCGAAGAGGAGCGAGAGCTGATCTTCGAGAAGTTTTATCGGGCGAAGGATCGACGTATCACCAACGTGACAGGCACGGGTCTTGGGTTGGCGATTGCCAGAGAGGTTGTGCGTCTGCATGGGGGCGACATCACGATCAGAACGCAGATTGACAAGGGCAGCACATTCACCATGAGCCTGCCTGCGGCGGCGTAAAGCGAGAAAGCATGGATATTCAGGAGCAACGACAAGGCGCGGTCACGGTTCTCAAGCCCCAAGGCCCGCTCAGCGGGTCCGATGCGGACGACTTTGCCGCGCGGATCAGAGAAGTGATGGAGAAGAGCCTCGGGAGGTTTGTGGTTGATTGCGGATCGATTGCTTGGATCGACAGCCGGGGGCTCGAGGTGTTGAAGGAAACCACCGAGCAGCTCTCGGAAGGTGGACAGGCTTTGAGGCTGTGCGGGTGCAATGAGACGGTGCGAGAAGTGCTGGACCTCACGGACTTGGCCAAGTTGTTCGAGCATTATCAGGATGTGGGCTCGGCGGTGAGGAGCTTTCTGTAGACCCTTAGATCGAGGAACGTGCTGAGACAGAACGCGGGATATCGATCCAGACCGGACAAGTCATGAGTGTGCCCGAAAGTGAAAAGCAGATGACTCCGAACACGCCACCGGTGCCGCAGAACGCGGCGTCGGGCGGGTCATCGCGTCGCCGCGTCGGTGACACGCTGGTGGAGCAGGGTGTGATCTCGCGCGATCAGCTGGATCGCGCGTTGGTGGACCAGAAGAAGAGCAGTCGGATGCTCGGCGAACTGCTTGTTGAGCAGGGGATCATTTCCAACTCGGTGCTTGTTCGTGCGCTCGCGCAGTGTCTTGATGTGTCGGGCTGCCACCTTCGTCACGGATTGATCGACCCACCATTGATCAAACTGATTGGTGATGAGGAAGCTCAGCGGCTGAAAGTGCTGCCGCTGTTCAAGGTCCACGATACCCTGACGGTGGCGATGGCGGAGCCGCAGAGTCTGCCGACGATCGACCGGCTGAAGCAACTGACAGGGTTGAAGATTCGTCCGGTGCTCGCGCTCGAGGCCAATATCCTTGAGTATGTCAAGAAATACTCGGGCGGACATGTTGATATCGATGCGTTCTTGACGAGCCTTGCCGAGACGGATGTTGAGGTGATCGAGCGCGAGCAGGTCGACGAAGGCCCAACGACAGATCTAGACAACATGGTGGCGGGTAGCCCGATCGTGAATCTGGTGAATGTGGCCTTTCTGACAGCGGTGAAGGATCGCGCCAGCGATATCCATATCGAACCGGATAAAAAAGGAACGCGCGTTCGGTATCGCAAGGACGGCGTGCTTCGCGATCTGATGAAGCCTCCGCTGGGAATGCACGCCGCGATCGTCAGTCGCGTGAAGGTCATCGGAAAGATGGACATTGCGGAGAAGCGACTGCCGCAGGAAGGGCGAGTACGCATTGTGGTCGAAGGGCGTGAGGTCGATCTGCGTGTAAGCTCGATGCCGACACTGCTGGGCGAGAAGGTTGTCGTGCGTGTGCTCGACAAGCGCAATCTGAAGGTGCGACTGGAAGATCTTGGCTTTCGTACCGAGACGATGGAGACGTTTACAAGGATCATGAAGCAGCCGCACGGTCTCGCGCTGGTGACGGGACCGACGGGCAGCGGAAAGACCACGACTCTGTACTCAGCGCTGGATCTGCTGAGATCGCCCGAAATCAACATCTTGACGGTCGAGGATCCGGTTGAGTATCAACTGGACATGATCAACCAGATTCAAGTGAATGAACAGATCGGGCTTACGTTTGCTCGTGCGCTTCGCAGCATCCTGCGGCAGGATCCCGACGTGATCATGGTCGGCGAGATCCGCGATCACGATACCGCGCGGGTTGCGGTGCAGGCCGCGCTGACGGGGCACCTGGTGCTTGCGACGCTGCACACGAACGATGCGCCCGGCGCGGTCGCGCGGCTAGTGGATATGGGCATCGAGTCGTACCTGCTGTCAAGTGCGCTGGTTGGCGCGGTGGCGCAGCGATTGGCACGAACGGTCTGTGCTGCCTGTGCGACGCGCTACTACCCGAGCGAGCAAGTGCTGGCCGATGCGGGCTTGAGTGACCATGTTGGGCGAGCCTTTCGTAAGGGCGGCGGGTGTCGGCAGTGCCATGACAGCGGGTTTCAGGGGCGATGCGGAGTGTACGAGATCATGGAAGTGACCCCGGAACTGCGGCGCATGATCCATCATGGCGCGGCCAGGCACGAGCTGCGAGAGAAGCTGCAGCAAGCCGGAGTTCTCTCGCTTCGGCAGGAGGGGGTCATCCTTGCGATCGAGGGGCGCACAAGTCTTGAAGAGGTCTTGCGTGTGACGAGCGATGAGAGCGAAGAGCAGCTGGCGACGCGCGCGCCCGGCGGTGGAACGGTCATCCAGAAGGAGGCCGCATGAGGATTGCGTATAAGGCGTACGACCGCGCAGGACGAGAGATTGCCGATGCCATCGAGGCTCCGGGAGTGTCGGAAGCGGATGAGATGCTGCGCAAGCAGGGCTTGTTTGTCACGGAGCTGATTGAGCGCAACGTGGCGCTGACAGGCCAGACCGCGAAGTCGATCGTGAGTGCCGATGGCGAAGTGGCACCCGCACGCAAGGCGGTTGGTGTTTTTGGTCGAACGGCGCGGCTGAAGGATGTCACGGGGTTCTTCCGACAGTTGTCGGTTCTCGTCGCGACCGGAACGCCGATGGTTGATGCCCTGGCCGCGATTGAGCGCCAGGCATCGGAAGGGAAGTGGCGTGCGACGGTATCGGACATTCGACAACGCGTCGAAGAGGGATCGACCTTTGCGCAGGCGATGGAGCCGCATGGTCGGTACTTCGATGCCGTCTGTCGCAGCCTGATCGCGGCGGGAGAATCGAGCGGCAGGCTGGAAGACATGATGAAGCGGCTGGCGATGCTGACCCGTCAGCAGTTGAAGGTGCGGTCCAACGTTGCGGGAGCGATGGTGTATCCGTGCCTGCTGCTGGTGGTATGTTTCGGGGTGATGGGTGTGATGATGGGCTTTGTGCTGCCTCGTTTCGAGGGGCTGTTCCAATCACTGGGGGCGCCGCTGCCACCGACGACGCGGCTGCTGATGGATGTAAGCAACTTTGTGCGCGGCTATTGGTGGGGTGTCATCGCGGGAATCGGTGTTGCGGGCTATGGAATCTATTCGTGGTTCATGTCGCGTCCGGGCGTGCTGTGGTGGCATCGGACGGTGCTGAGACTTCCGATCTTCGGGCGCGTGGTGCGCAGCTTTGCAACATCACGGGTCACGCGGGTGCTTGGCGTGTTGCTGGAGGGCCGCGTGCCAATGCTCGATGCGCTGAAGCTGACGCGTGAATCAACCGGCAACAGTTGCTTTGCCGAGCTTGTGCTGAGGGCGGAAGAGGAGGTCACGCGCGGAGGGAACATGTCGAGCGTGCTGGGTGCGAGTCGGCTGATCAGCCAGTCGGTGACCGAGGCGGTGCGGAGTGGCGAAAAGACCGGGCAGGTCGGGCCGGTGCTCGTCAATCTGGCCGAGTTTATGGATGAGGATAATGAAGTGATCCTGCGCAGCCTCACGTCGATCATTGAACCGGTGATCCTGATCGTGCTGGGCCTTCTGGTGGGGTTTGTTGCGATCAGCATGTTCCTGCCGCTGTTTGATCTGGCGACAACGGCCCAATCGGGAGGAGGAGGCTGATGCGATCTACACGATCAAAGCTCTCGGCGATCGGTCTGGCGATCAGTCCGCGATGGATCAGCGCGGTGCAGGTGCGCCGAGATCGTCATGCGGCGGGGGCGAAACTGGCCGTGGCCGCGAGGCTGCCGCGCCAGCGAACCGCTGTCGATCCGACGGCCGATGAGCTGGTTCGCGCGATCGAGGCACTTGAACGTCAGGGGTTCCGTGGTCCGGAGGTCATTCTCTCGACACCATCCGCCAAGTTGCTGAGTGGTGTTTTTGCTCTGCCGCCGCGATCAAGCGGCGCACCGCTGGATCAGATTGCCAGGAACGAGCTTGCCCGCGCGCACCGGGCGGAGCCTGGTGAGATTGAGTGTGGCTGGTGGGAAGTACCGCCTGGTGTGCGTGAGACCGAGGGTTCACAGGTGATTGCGATCGGGTGTCGTCATGCCGACTCGATCGGGCTGGTGTCGGTCTGCGAAGAGGCGGGGCTCAATGTGCTCGCGCTCGATGCGCCCGGGCCGGCCCTTGCACGCGCGATGCGTCATGCGGTCACACCTTCACCGGCCTTAACAGGTGTTCTCGAACTTGATTCGGACGGAGCGCACCTGGTGGTGCTTCGCGGCGAGACGATCGTGTATGAGCGAGCGCTTGCCGAGGGCGGGCTGTCCGCCATTGCTTCGCAGCTCGGCAAGAAGCTTGGCATTGACATCGAGACCGCAGAGTATCTGATCGGGCGTGTCGGGCTTGATATGGAAATCCAGGAACTTAAGGATGAGTCGGAACTCCTCGATGAGGCACGGGCGATCATCGCCGAGGGTGCCGACCAACTGGCCGTCGAGGTTCGGGCATCGGCTTCGTATGCGGGCAGGCGCTTCGGTGAGAATGTGGACAGGTTGCTCATTGCGGGTGAAGGAGCATCGATTCCCGGACTGGTGAAGCGTCTGGCAAGGAAGCTCGAGACCGAGGCCAGAAGCGTCAGCATCGAGGATGTTCTTAATGCTCCGTATCCAGAGGGTGAAATCGCGGTATCGGCGTTTGCGCCACTGGTTCTGGCCACCGGGCTCGCGCTTCATCAGGAGGGCGCGCGATGAAGGATTTGAATCTGTTACCGCGCACCATCCGAGAGCGTGCGGCCGTTCGTCGCCGACTGGCGCTCTGGTCGGTTGTGCTCGGGCTCAGTGCCACCACCCTCACGGCGGGCACAATCGGTGTTCGTCTCATCGGTGGGAAGGAACGCAGCAGGCTTGAGAGCGATGGGGGGCGACTGGCCGAGCGTGCATCACGGGCCAATGCCGTCTACGCCACTGTGCACCAGCAGGTGATTGAGCACAGCCAGCGGTTGGAAGCGTCGGAGACGGTCGGCGTTCATCCGAACTGGGCCAAGCTCATGCGTGCGCTCGCGATACTGCGAGGTGATGATATTGTTCTGCGCGCGATTGACGTAACGACTATTGAACAGTCGTTGGTGCCCAAGCCAGAGCCGGGTCAGAAAGGCAAATCGAGAGCAAAGCCCGTGCGATTCGAGGCGTATTCGCTCGTCATCAAAGGGTACGGTCTGTCGCACACCGGGGTTGTTCAGTTCAGCCGTCGTCTGGAAGACCTTGGGCTCATGCGCGATGTGAGCCTGAAAGAGACGCGCGCCGAGCCGCACTTGTCGGTTCCCGCGGTCTGGTTCGAGCTCGAATGTCGAATGAGCGAGCGAACCGATGGTGATCTCGCGATACACACGGAGATTCAGAATTGAGCAAGGACCAGAGTCTTCAGAGCCGCATACTGACCATCGACGCCTCGGGGATTCTGGTGCTTGCCGGGCTAGCGTGCGCGGCGTATTTCCTAGGTGCCGCGCCCGTGCTTGATGCACGAGCGCAGATTGAGGAGCAGCGACAGTTGCTCGAAGCGCAGGCGCACAATGCCGCGGATGTTGAGGGGCGCGTGGTGCAGGAACAGAAAAAGCTGGTCGAACTCAAGGCGAAGCTTGAGGCGACGGATGTGCCGCTGTTTCCGGCCGCGGAGATAAACAAGAGATTGGAGAAAATCACACGATTGACCGAGACGCACGGCTTGTCGGTGCAGCAACTCGATCCGGGATTGGCAAAGCTCGATCCGATCTCGGGCAAGTTTACGCTTGTGCCGATCCGGATTGTCGGGGCGGGAAGTTTCTCGGGCGTCTCAAAGTTTCTTGATGAACTGCTCGCGACCGCGTACCCCGATGTGGAGGTTCGTACGATGTCGTTGAGCGCGGCGGCGGATGCAAACCCTGGCGCGACACCGACAGGCCAACCTGATGCAACCTTTGCGATTGATCTGCGTTGGTACGCTGCACCTGCGGCCAATGCGGTGGGTGAGGGCAATGCGGGTTCTGCCGCTGTTGATACTCGGAAATAGTGTTGGCTGGCTTGCCATCCCACAACTCGAATTGTGTACTTCTTCCGTAATGCTAAGCAACGAGCGCAAAGTGTTCGGTGGCGTGCTGGCGTTGGCCCTTGTGGCACTCGCCGTTGATCGCGTTTTTGTCGCGACCGACGGTGCGAGCCCCCTTGGGCCTGCCACGGCAGCCGGCGAAACGGTCACCCCTGCAGATCTGGGCGAAGCATCGTCTACGCCCGTGATTGCGGCAGCAAAGAAGGCGTCCGGACGCGCCGTGCACGCTGTTCCTGTTGCGAAGCAGTTTGAGCTGATCAATCCTTATGCCGGCAATGAAGCGGATGGATTCGCTCCGCCTCAGAAATGGCAAACGGCTATCGAACGTGAGATGCTCCGATCACAGATCAAGCCGAAACCTGTAGTTATCGAGACCAACGCCTTGGTTGACGAGTGGCGCAAGACCAAACGATTCACGGCGGTTGCCAAGTTCAGTGATGGCACACAGGCGGTGGTGATCAACGGGCAGTCGGTGAGAGTCGGCGAACAACTCGGCGGCTATACGTTGACAGCCATCAGTACTGGAAAGCAAGCTACGAGCGCAAAGTTCGCTGATCCTTCGGGAGAGGTCGAGGTTGTCCTGGAACTTCCTTCCATCGACAACCAGACCCGGAGAGAGTGAGCGGTGCTGGCTCCTCGGATTGAAGACCTCAATCTCTAGTTAAAACTTGAGTAGGCAGCCAATTTAATCGTCAATCGCGCTCAACCCGGGCCATGCAAGAGGCGATAGACATTGAGCGTGGCGGTCGTCTCCGCCGCCCACACCAGGAGCAACTCCGATGTTCAGTATCTCACGAAACAAGAACCGTGCATTTAGCCTGATCGAACTGGTCATCGTCGTCGTGATCATCGGAATTATTGCCGCAATCGCGATTCCGCGAATGAGCCGTGGTGCTACTGGTGCCAACGATCATGCGTTGTCGGGCAACCTGGCGGTCCTTCGCAAGGCGATCGATCTCTATCAGGCCGAGCACGATGGTGTGTACCCGACGGCGGTTGATATCAACAATCAGCTTACGCTGTACACGGATATTGCAGGCGATGCGCAGCCAGCGAAGGATGCCACGCACATCTATGGCCCTTACCTCCGTGCTATTCCGCCGCTGACCGCTCCAAGCCCGCGCAAGGGCGGCACACTGATCGGCGCTGCCGATGGTACGAACGTGGGCTGGCTCTATGTGGCGACCGATGGCAAGATCACCGCGAACACCACGACAGAGAAAGACGCTTCCAACAAGTTGTACAACACGTATTAATCGCCTATCCCCGGGTGTGCCCGATTGGTACTTCCGCGGAGCTCGACAGTGTGCAGTTTCATGATTGAAAACGTCTGCCCGGGCACGCCAGACTTCTCTGGCGCGCGCCGGGCGGATGCCCGTTCGTGGAAGCATCACCGTTCGCGGCATCGCGCGTTCTCGCTGTTGGAACTGATCGTGGTGCTGATCATCACCTCGGTCATCGCGGGGATGGGTCTGCTGAAGTATTCCGGATCGCTGACCAACTATCGCCTTGATGCCGCTGTCAAGCGGATCATCGCCGATATTCAGAGTGCGAAGGTGATGGCACGAACGACCAGCAGTGTTCGCGCCATCAAGTTCTATCCTGCCACATCTTCGTACGCGATTCTTTCTCGTGAAGATCTGGCCCTGAGCCGCGTCGGGACAGTGGTTGAGTTGGCCGCCCAACCTTATCACTCCACGCTCGTGGTGAGCGGGTTGTCAGCCAACATCGTTCGATTCAACGGGTATGGCGATCCAGATGGTGGCGCCATCATCATCGTAGCAACCGGTGGTCGGAGTAACGCGGTGATACTTGAGGCCACTTCAGGGAGGGTGTATGTTGCCGGATCGGAGTAGCTCACACATCCTTTGCCGATGCGGGTTTACCCTGATCGAAACCGTGGTGGCCATCGGTGTGATGTCGATCATCCTTGTCGGCGCAGGGGCCGCGATCACCATGTCCGTCTCTGCGGCCGATCTGTCGAGCGATGGGAACACGCGATTCACCGATGCGGCAGATGTAGTTGACCGTATGTCCGCGGATATGCAAGCCGCAATTGAGGTTCCTGAGCGATCGAGTACGGCGATCACCATCGTGGTTCCTGATCGAAGCAACGATGGTCAGCCAGAGCTGATTCGGTATGCATGGGCAGGAGCATCAGGTAGTCCGTTGATTCGCTACGTGAACAGCGCGGTCGCATCCAAGGTGCTTCTTGGAGTTGAGTCATTCACATTGACACCGATGTTTCAGGCTGGCAAAGCATCGACATCGGGTGCTGAGGGTGAGTTGATCGGGTATACAACCTCGCCGGGCGCGACCACGAGTACACTCCCCATTACCGATACGACCCCTGCGGCACAGTACCTTAAACCCGCGTTCGGGCGGTCGGTCACCGCGTGGAAGATAACGCGGGTCAAACTGATGGTCATGCGTGACAGCACCCCAACCGGCACGCTCCGTGTCAGTATTGTTGAATCGCAAAGCTGGAATCCGACCGGCGCGATTCTGGCCACTGTGGATATTCCCGAAGCCTCGCTCCCCGCATCTCTCGCCGAGATCGATATCGCTCTCCCTACAAGCTCCCTCTCACCCCGCCAGGGCGTACAGCTCAAGCTTGAATCGGTCGGCGGTGCCACTCGCAAACCATCAGCCACTGTTCAATATGGCTTGAACGGAACAGCCATGCCGTACAATACCTTTTTGACCACGAGCACCGACTCGGGCGCGACGTGGAGCGGGCCGCAGGATACCAACGATCTCTGTTTCACCGCGTATGGAATCATTACCACCACGCCATAGGTATGAATCACACCAGTAGTCACCGCTCGTCCGCTCGATGCGCATTCACACTGGTTGAGGCGGCGGTATCCATTGTCATTGTCGGGGTCATGCTCACGGCGGCGCTCTCGATGCTCGGTGGCGCAGCGCAAGCCCGCCGCCGCACCGCCGCTTGGCGTGAGTCAGAATCGCTTGCAAGATCACTCATGTGCGAGGTTCAGCAGTGCGCATATGGCTCAACCAGTGGTCCACTCATCACCATCACCCTTGGGGTGGCCACAGACCGTGAAGGTTTTGCTACGATTGATGATTACAAGGGATTCGCGGAACAGCCACCAAGATCTCGATCGGGTACGCTTCTGACAGGCTACACCGGATGGAACCGCGCGGTTGATCTCGAGCGTGTAGACCCTGGCGATCCCACGGGTGCCCCGCGCACCGGATCGTCGGACACGGGTCTTAAGCGATTGGTGGTTACGGTCATCGCACCAACGGGTCAAAGAACAACCATGACGGCTCTACGCTCTCGTTGGGGACTTGCCGAGGCTTCAGCCTCTCGCACTGGGGCAATGCTCTCGGCTCTGGACATCTCGCTCAATGCCGGGCTTGGAGTCAAGACCCTTTACACGTCATTGACGGTACCCAATCGCCCCGGTGAGGGGGCGCGTGTCACCGTTGCTACCAATGGGTCAGTGGCGGTCACCGGGGCGACCGCCAGCGGCTCGACCGGTGGGAAGCCATGATGTCGCACACCATCCATCTCTCAAACGAATCGATCGTTCGTCAACGGTTCTCGCGGCGCGGCGGTGCATACATCATCGTGCTCGGGGCGGCCACGATGCTGACGGTGGTCGGGCTGAGCGCGATCGCCATCTCCCGCGCTTCCATCGCACGAGTCTCCACCGCTCGCGATTGGTCCGCCGCGGGTGTGATGGCCGAGTCCGCGATCGAGGGCGCACTCAGCGTGATCAATACCGACAGCGCATGGCGGACAAGATTTGCCGCTGCACCCTTGAGCAGCGAGATGACGTTCGGGGGGGGGGGGGGGAGGCCCCCAGGTGCTGGCTGGGTCGATCGAAGATCATCCCGAACGCGGACGCCAGCACGATCGGCACCACGAAGCAGAGGACGGCCGCGCGACGGTCGGCCAGGAACAGCTTCCAGTCCTTCGCGA
>Ga0209490_10000349_pt1 | contig 46943 bp, 49 predicted proteins | sample MAT06_FD_187209 | JGI IMG/M metagenome (GOLD analysis project Ga0209490, IMG submission 187209) | Freshwater microbial communities from Lake Fryxell liftoff mats and glacier meltwater in Antarctica - MAT-06 (SPAdes) (version 2) | ecosystem: Environmental > Aquatic > Freshwater > Ice > Liftoff...
ATGGGGGGGAGCGCATCCGAAATCATGGAAGGTACAATTAGTTCCTCTGTATTTGGATTCAGAGGCTCCATGAGTAAAAGAAAAGCCTATGGTTTTTCAGAGGCAGCCTCAACAGGTGATGCGAGGTTCAATGCAATGCTGAGCCGTGATCAGGCAGTACCCATGCCCGCATCAGCACCAATGTTAACTTCTTCCAGAGAAATAGATTCCAAAAAGAAACAACTCGCGAAGAACGGAAGCCCGGACACTAACATCATCGTCCGTTCCGATTTTCGTTCCACCGCATTCTGGAATTCTTCCATCCTGACCGACAGCGAAGGCCGGGCCTCCGTGGAAATCGACTATCCCCAATCACTGACCGAGTGGAAAGCCACCGCCCGTGCCGTCACCACCGGAATCCAGTTCGGCATGGGCGACAGCCTGACCCAAACCACCCTGCCCCTCAGCACCCGCCTACAAGCCCCCCGCTTTTTGGTGGAGGGTGATGAAGCCGAAATCAGTGCCATCCTGAACAACACCGGACCTTCCACGCTGAACGCCGAAGCTTCCATCTCCATCAATGGCACCCGGGCCAAACTCCAAAATAGCAACCGGATATCCCTCAACAGCGGCAAGCAACGACGTGTATCCTCCCGCTATTCCGCCAACAAAACCGGCGAATTGAAACTGGAAACTTCGGTCAAAGCAGGCAAGGAAAGCGATGCCATGAGTTTTTCCATCCCGGTGATCGAGCACGGTATCGAGAAACTCAGTGTCCGCTCCACCGTGATCGAAGCCTCCGGCAACAAACAACAGGCCCGTCTCAACCTCCCGCTTCCAGCCCACCGCGAGGGCTCCGCCACACTGGAACTCTGGCTCACCCCCAGCATGGCCAGCACCTGCCTGGATGCCCTTCCCTACCTGGCCCAGTATCCCTACGGCTGCGTGGAACAGACCATGAGCCGTTTTCTGCCTTCGGCCATCGCCGCCCGCACTCTTGATGATCTCGGTCTGGATGCGGAAGAAGTAGAGAAGCGCCTTTTTGGAGGAATTGAACAAACCTCTCCCGCCAAAATTCCCGGCGGGACAAGCGGGGGAAAGAAAGGTGATCTGAAGAAACTCGGCGATATGGTCAAGGCCGGGATGACACGCCTGAAAGACATGCATCACGGGGATGGCGGCTGGGGTTGGTGGAAACAGGATAAAACTGATGATTTCATGACCGCCTATGTGGTCTGGGGTTTGTCCGTGGCTTCCGAAGCAGGCTACAGCGAGGCCGACAGCCAGGCCTCCTCCGGAGCGAACTATCTTCGCCTGATGCTGGTCAAATACGAGGCAGAACCCGACATGGCGGCATGGCTTCTGCATGCTATTGCCGTCCAAAAATCCGTCGATTGGAACACCCAATGTAAAAAAGCAGCTGACCTGCTTCTGGAACAAAAAGACAAGTTGAATCCCTATACCCGCAGCCTTCTCGCCCTGGCCCTCCATGCCCGCAGTGGAACCAATCCTGATTATCAGGGCCAGGCACTCCTGTTGGTGGAAAATCTGGAAAACGGCATCAAAACGGTGAAACAGGAATCCTCCCTCATCGGCGCCGCAGCCTCCGCCACAGGGCCGGACACCTGCCACTGGGGCAACGCCGGCATCCATTACCGGTGGAGCGACGGAGGCGTGGAAGCCACGGCCTTTGCCCTGAAAGCCATGCTGGCCATTGATCCAACCAACAAACGTATTGATCAGGCCGCACGATGGCTCGTCCTGAACCGCCGTGGTGCCCAATGGAAAAACACACGCGACACCGCCATCGTCCTTCTGGCCCTGACCGATTACATAAAAATCCGCAAAGAAACCTCACCCGATTTTCAGGCTGATGTCATGGTCAACGGTAAAAAAATCAAAGGACAGAAGTTCACCGGGAAAGACGCCCTCGGTCTGATGAAAATAGAAGTGCCTGCCTCCGCTTTACGCGTGGGAGACAACCAGGTGGATATTTCCCTCGAGGGAAAAGGCCGCCTCTACGCCACAGCCAATCTTTCCTATTTCAGCAAGGAACTGCCCATCCCTGCGACCGGGAACGAGCTCTATGTCCAACGCGAATATTATCGTGAACGTTCCATTCCGCGCCTCCTACAGGGCATCAACATCGAGCGCACTTTGCTTAAAGACGGAGACACGCTGGAATCCGGCGACAATGTGGAAGTCCGGCTCCTGATCGAGGCCAAGAATCATTTTGAATACCTTCTCATCGAAGACAAACGTCCCGCAGGTTGCGAGGCCACCGAAGTGCGTAGCGGCGAACCCGTCTACGCGAGAAAACGCCTGGACAGCGGGAAGTTTGAAGGATCCCAAACTTTCGTTTATCAGGAACTACGCGACCAGCATTGCGCCTTCTTCATCACGAAACTCGAACAAGGGGTTCATGAGATCCGCTACAAATTGAGAGCGGAAACGCCTGGACGTTTTCATGCACTGCCCACCCTTGCCCACGCCATGTATGTTCCGGAGATCCGTGGTAACGGCGATGAAATTCGTCTTTCTATAAGGGAAAAAGCCATTATTCCCTAAAATGAAGGTATTCTTGGAATGGGTTGTTCCCAACACCCGTTCCTCCGCACTTGCTTTCATTGATAAGAAGGGATAATCTCAACAAGTTATCCCTTCCTTAATCTATGAACTACCCATTTCTGGACTTTTTGCTGTGGTTCCAAGGGGCCAAACGCACTGGGCGTTTTTATCTCCAGACTTCTGAGGAAGCTGCCGATATGTACCTTCTCGACGGCTGTATCATCCACACCCAGGCAGGGTTGGAAATCGGATTGGAACCTTTCCTGAAAGTCCTGCACGACTGGGAAGAGCCCAAGATCATCGCTTGGGAAGTCAATCGTATGCCCGAATATCAGACCCTCTGGCTCGATGCCGCCTCGACTACCGTCCTTCTTGCGCGTTACGCCCATTCTGACAAAAAGGGTCTCAATGGAACACCTTACCACGACCGTCCTCTTTCGGACGAAGCCAACAACGAGGGCAATTTTGCCTTCACCTTCCACGTCGACAGCGAAACAGCCGGCACCTTTTCCAAAGATTTTGATCAGGATCACATCCAGGTCGGCCGCGATGACCACAACGAATTGGTCATCGACGATCTTTCTCTCTCCCGCCAACACGCCTTCATCACCCGTAAAGGCAAAAAGCTCTTCGTCCATGACCTCAACTCCTCCAACGGAACTACGGTCGACGGCAATCCCATCATCTTCGCTCAAGTTGAAGAAGGACAGAGCATCCGCTTCGGGAATGCCCTCTGCAGCTTCAAGGCCCATAACAGCAGCCCCGATCTTAAATTGAACTATGAGAACGTGATGAAAACCTCGCTGATTCCGAAAGGTATCCTCAATCAGGCCAAGAGCCGATCCCAACTGCTGACCCCGGGACAAAACGCTCTGACACCCGAGGTTTCCCCTTCCGGCCCGGAAGCCCCCCAGGTTCCCGCCAAGCCACGAAAAACACGTCCGCTTGGGATGGTCAACCAGAACAGTTGAACAACCGAAAAGTAAAAAAGAAAGCCGTGCACTGTTCCATGGATTGAACAGATTCCCAAGGCACAACCCCAGGTTCATCCGGATATTCTTTTCCTGCCGCCTTGTTTTCAGGATTCCTTCCTCCATGACAGCCTCCCACACGTCTTCCATCAAAAAAATTCATCTCATCGGTATTTGTGGGACCGCCATGGGCTCTGTGGCTGGCATGCTCCGCGACCAAGGATACGAAGTCAGCGGCTCGGACGAACGGGTCTATCCCCCCATGTCGACCTTTCTCACGGCCAAGGGAATCACCATTATGGACGGCTACAAAGCTTCCAATCTCGACCACAAGCCGGATCTCATTGTGGTGGGCAACGCCATTTCCCGAGGCAACGACGAACTGGAACACGCCCTCGATCAGCGCCTTTACTACATGTCCCTGCCGGAAACCTTGAAAACGTTTTTTCTACGCTCGACCCACAATCTTGTCGTCACCGGGACACACGGCAAAACCACGACCACCTCGCTTCTCTCCTGGCTCTTTGAGGATGCGGGACTTGAACCCAGTTTCATGATCGGCGGTATTCCCCTTAATTTCATGGAGGGTTGTAAAAAACAACCTGGCAAATACTGGATTCTCGAGGGGGATGAATACGACACAGCCTTCTTCGACAAACGGAGCAAGTTTGTCCATTATCTCCCCGAACTCGTCATCATCAACAACATCGAATTCGACCATGCGGACATCTACGCCAACCTGGAGGAAATCAAAAAAAGTTTCCGGCACCTCGTCGACATCATTCCCCGCAACGGCATGATTGTGCTCAATGCCGATGACGCTTCCGCCATTGAGGTTACCCGAAAAAGCCAGGCCCAGCTTCTGGAAGTCGGTTTCAGCGAAAACGCGGCCATCCGGATCACGAATATGACCGCAGGATCGGAGGGAACTTCCTTCAGCCTACTCGGCCACCACTTCATCGTCCCGCTCTATGGCAAACACAACGTGCACAACGTGGCCATGACCATTGTGGCCGCGCACAGCTACCAGATCCCCCTGGATCGCATCGCCTCTTCCCTGCTCCGCTTCAATGGCATCAAGCGCCGCATGGAAGTGCGCGGAGAGAAAAACGGAATCACCGTGGTGGACGACTTCGGCCATCATCCCACGGCTTTGTCCGAAACCATCGATGCCTTCCGCCAACGCTATCCCGGACGCAGGCTCTGGGCCGTCTTTGAACCCCGTTCCAACACCACCCGCCGCGCCATTTTTCAAAAAGAATTGCCTGTCGCACTTGGCAAGGCCGACGGTGTTTTTATCAGTTCGATCGCAAGGGCCGAACAACTCGATCCTGCCGACCGGCTCAACGTGGATCAAATCGTCGCCGACATCCTGAAAAAGGGATCCCAGGCCTGGCATGAGGAAGATGCTGCCTCCATCGTGGAAAAACTTGTCCCGCTGCTGAAGAAAGACGACGTCGTGGCGGTATTCAGCAACGGCGGCTTCGACGGCCTGATCGACAAACTCCTGGCCAAGTTGTAAGGCGTCTGTCCCGGACGCCGGACACGGAAGCCGTCTGACACAGCCGGCCTGCAACACCTTAGGAAGTTACTTCGCCCAATCGGGCAAAAGATTGATCACATTCACCCCGCGAAATTCATAGATCCTGGCAATGGTCTCTTCAATCACGTTATTGGGGCAGGAGGCTCCGGCCGTCACACCCACCACCACATCACCTTCCGGCAGCCAGTCCAGCGTTTCCCGCTCCTCATTTTTATGCTGGTCAAAGTGGCGGATCAATTTCGGAGACTCCATCTTGGACGAGTTTTTAATGAAATAGGTTGGAAGTTTGGCTTCACCCATCTCCGCCAAATGTGCGGTGTTGCTGCTGTTGTAGCCACCCACTACGATCAAAAGATCCATCGGCTGCTCCAACATCACCTTGAGAGCATCCTGTCTCTCCTGCGTTGCCCCGCAGATCGTGTCAAAAAAGCGGAAATGTTCGCCCACTTTTTCCTCACCAAAGCGGTCTACAATAGACTGACGGATGCGCCGCTGCACCTCTTCCGTCTCCCCGCGCATCATGGTGGTCTGGTTGGCCACACCCACCCGCTGAAGATGCAGATCAGGATCAAAGTCAGGCGAATAAGCTCCCTTGAATTTCTCCAAAAATTCTTCGCGGTTCCCACCCTTGCGGATATAGTCACAAACATAGTCCGTTTCTCCCAGGGTGAAAACCACGAGGTAATGCCCCTTCTGCCCGCTCTCACCCAAAGCACGCGAGCTGGTGGCTTTGGTTTCTTCATGCCAAGCCTTGCCGTGGATGATGGAAGTCACCTGTTCCTTGTTGTACTGCCGAACCCGCTTCCAGACACTCATCACGTCCCCGCAGGTCGTATCAACCGTGAAGCAGTTCAATTTCTTGAGATCATTCATCGTGGCAACTGGGGCCCCGAACGCCGGCACGATCACCACGTCTTCTTCCGTCAGATTGGAAAGATCATAACCTGCGGTGGTTTCCTTGAGAGACTTGATCCCCATCTCGCTCAACTGGTCGTTGACCTCGGGATTGTGAATGATTTCGCCCAGAAGATAAATTTTACGGTCATGAAAGTGCTTCGCCGCCGCATAGGCCAGATCAATGGCCCGCTCCACCCCGTAACAAAAACCGAAGGCTTTCGCCAGTTTGAGGGTCAATCCGTTGGCCGAAAGCGACAGTCCCGAACTCCGAATATAATCCACCACGCGGCTGCGGTAATGGTTTTCCACCTCCGCCTGGACTATTTTCATAACTTCCGGTGTGCGGAGATTGACCCGTTTGGGGTTTGGCGCGGCTTTGACTTCAGCTTCGGTCTTTATTTCGGACATCCTGCAATAATAGAATAAAGAATCCACTCGTCGAGGATGATTCTCTCCTCAGCCAGCCTAAGCTTGGGGGGATTTGGCAGGAACTGGGTTTATTTTTTCATATTCCTGGGTAAGCAGTTGCTTTTCAGAATCGGATTCAAGCTGCTTAAAAGACTTCCCGTAGATTTTCCAGAGTCCCAGGGGATCCATGCCCATGATTGCACAACAGCGTAATCGCTTAATGTGGGCCTGAAGCTCCTGCGGGTGATATCTGAGGATTTTTTCATACTCATGCAGGGCGTCTCTGTTCCTGCCCTGCCGCTCATAGGATTCCGTCAGGAAATAAAGGGGCGGAGGGACCACAGTTTCCTTCGGCCAATAAAGTCTTCCCATCCGCTCGCCCAACATCTGCACAATGCGCCAACCGATCCATCCCCCCACCAAAATCCAGGCCCCGACAATCACCAGAACAGGCAAGAAAATACCGGCTGCACTTGTTGTGCGGGTAAAACGAACAAGACCATCGTAGGCAATAAGCAGCGCGGACAGAACCAAAACACAGGCAAACAATATTTTCGTGCGGCTCATAACCTTAATAACAAGTATCCACGATCCCGCACCCTGATCAAGATCCAATCAAACTTGCGCCTTCCACCCTTCGCGCCTTTGCGTTAAATAATCCCGTATGAATGCCGACCTCCTACAAATCCTTCGCTGCCCGGAAACACACCAAACCCTGTCCATGGCCCCCGATGATACAATCAGGCGGGTCAACGCCCTTATCCAGGAGGGCTCCTGCAAAAACCATTCCGGCTCCCAGGTATCCGACCCCTTAGAGGAAGCATTGATCCGTGAAGATGGCCGGAAGCTTTACCCTGTGCGGAACAACATCCCCATCCTTCTTCCGGACGAAGCTATTTCCTGCGCAGATCTTTGAAATTACTACCATGGCAGAGTTTCAAAAAATCGGTCTTCTCCTAAGCAGCGATACTTCCTCCAGCGCAGAAAATTTCGTCCGCGCCGCCCACCAACTTCTCGACAACAACCACAACCTTTACGCCTACCTGCTTCATACAGGAGTAAAACAGTTTTCCAATCCGGCCATCTCAGATTTGGTTTTGCGGGGACTTCATCTGCATATCTGCAGCTTGGCGGCAGAAAAGCAGGGAATACCCTTCTCGGAAAAGGCTGTCTTCTGCGGACTGGGAACACTCGCTTCCATCATCCGGAACACCGGTAGCTTCATCTTCTTTCCCTCTGTTTCAGACAAAATTGAATTTCCCGGCCCCCATGCCCTGGTCACTCTGGCCGCCCAGGATACTTCCGGCCACCCGGCAGGCAATACCCTCGAAACCTTGCGGGTGGCGGCCGGACTGGCCCAGCTTTCCGACCTCACCATCAACCTTCAACTTCACGATAAAGCCCTCTCCCTCTTTGAACTCAACACATCGCACCCGGAATTGGTTCAAGAAAGCACACAGTATCTCCACCTTCTCCAGGAGGCCGGAGGAACTCTCTTTCTTACCCGGGAAACGGACGCTTGCCCCATTCCCTATGATCTTCTATCAACCGCTCAAAAACCCGGATTATACCTGGAAATCGGCTGAGCACCAAACCCGGACCCCAAACCTTCAACCATAAATATCCCCCATGACCCTAACTGAATCCTTTGTCGACCTTTCCACCACCCGGGGCCTCATGCGGGTCCACCTTTTCATTCCACAAGGTTCTGGCCGTCATCCTGCCATCCTTTTTTATTCCGAAATTTTCCAGGTAACCGGCCCGATCCGCCGGACGGCTGCCTGGCTCTGTGGACAGGGCTATCTCGTCGCTGTCCCGGAGGTTTATCATGAATTTGAACCGGCCGGCACCGCGCTGGCCTATGACCAGGTCGGCTCCGATCGCGGCAACGAACTAAAATATACCAAGGAACTCCCCTCTACGGACGAGGATGCGGCCGTTGCAGCCACATTTCTATCCGCACACGAACGCTGTACCGGAGCCATCGGCACCTTTGGCGTTTGCCTGGGAGGACACCTGGCTGTCCGTGCCGGATTTCACCCGCTGATCAAAGCCGTTGCCGCCTTTTATCCTACTGACATCCACAGCGGAACACTCGGTGCCGGAAAAAAAGACGACACTCTCCAACGCCTGGAAGGCATGGCCACTCCCTTTTTATTCGTCTGGGGGCGCCAGGATCCGCATGTCCCCTTGGAAGGGCGTGAGAAAATCGCCCGCCGCCTCAACGAAGTCGGAGCTGATTTCGAGTGGCATGAATTCAATGCCGCGCACGCCTTCCTGCGCGACGAAGGCCCCCGCTACAATCCGGCGTTGGCCCGGGCCAGCCTGGATCTGCTCCTGCGCTTTTTTCAAGAGAAACTTTCTACCCGTTCCTGAGTCGACTTCGCTCTTGGATTGGGTTTTCTCACCTTCAGAGAGTGGGAATGTATTTTAAAGTGCAACGGAGTCCGTAGCTCCAACTTCTCTCCGTCGAGGGTGGCCGGAACATGACGGGGCCTGCGGGATTTAAGTGTGAATTCTGCCAGTTCGAAGAAAAGCATGCCTTCGTCTTCGCGCTGGCGCCCAATCAATGTCCAAAGCGCCCCCTTCAACAGGCTGAACCAACTATGATGGCGTGAAACGTAGATCCCCATCTTGCCGTCTTTCAAACTGTCACGAGCGGGGACGAGTCCAATGGACTCCGCATAGACATTGTTGCTTACGGTGAGCGACCTGGTCTTCCATTTTTGCGGCTTGCCGTCCTTGTGCTCAAGTTGCAGTGCAAGCTCTGGATAGCGGAAGTACGATTTCACAAGGGCGGTCGCGCCGATAAGGAGTTTTCGCCACCACTGGCGTCCGTGAAACTCCTCCTGCCTGGACGCCAGTGCAGGAAAGAATCCCAGTTGGGCGGCACAGAGAAACGGATGCCCATTCACCTCCGCCACATCAATAGCCTCCACTGAAGCTTTGGCCAGACTTCTCACCGCTTCCGCCGGATCCATGGAAATTCCAAGGTCACGAGCCAGAAGATTGAATGTTCCAAAGGGCAGAACGCCCAGCACAATCCCGCTTTTTCTCAGCAAAGCGGCGGCGGTCAACACACTCCCGTCTCCACCACCCACCCAGATCTCCGGCACCTTTTTTTCCACCAACTTCCAGAAGACGCCTTCCACTTCACCCGGCTGCACCAGATAAATGTCCAGACAAAGCCCCGCCGCTGCACCTTCCACCAACAACAATTCCTTTAGAGCCTCTGCACTGAGATCTTTGACCGTCCCGGAGGCCCTGTTCAGGATAACCGGAATCACGGAAGCGGAAGCGGCAGATCGGTTGGACATTTCTTAAACATACATAACTTTGAATTGCCGCAAACTGAACATTGCGGGAGCATCTCCCGGTTGTTTAAAAAAAAAGGGTGCCGAATGGCAAGGATGGCTTGCACGTTTTTCCAAATTAAAACAGACAATTTGCAGGCTTTTAGCCCAATCTTCACTTCTTCTTTATACGTGTAAACATTTGTAATTACTTGAAGGCCAGTGATTTATATGTATAAAATCACGATTTGGCACGCCTATTGCATTAGAAAGGTTATGACAAAACAACTCGACAATATTATAACCTGCGTGGTGATTCTGGGATTTGGGCTTCTGATCAATATCGTCATGAGCACTTAGTGACACCGACAGTAGGGTGCGTTGACAAGACACGCTTACAAACCGTGGATTAAGGTTGATGCAGCCCCGGCAATTCTCGGTGTGCTTAAAGAGAACCACCTCTTTTGTTCCACCACCCAAAAAAAGCTCAGCACCAAAACGCTGAATGAATGTCGTGGAGTCGGCGTCTTACATAGGTGAACGCTACACATTTATCTCCCCCCATCTCCTATCCCAAATATCCCGTCTTTTTCTTGGGAACCATCATTTTAATAGTTTCCAGCTTCTGCGGCCTATCTTCCCTTAAGGGACAAAATACTCCTCCTTGGCCGGAAGAAGAGGCAGAAGCCCTCACCCGCGGTCCCGTGCATGAAGCCTTTGCCTCTACCATCAGCTACAACCCGGAGGCAGGTCCTCTCATCAACAAAGAGCCACCTGCCCCGATCGAAGAGCAGCCTCCAGAACTAAAGCCCGAAGGAACAAACATCATCTGGCTTTCCGGCTACTGGGCTTGGGATGACGAACGCAATACCTACCTCTGGATCAGCGGAGTATGGCGCGATATTCCTCCGGGTCGTCAATGGATTCCCGGTTACTGGAATAGTACCGACTCCGGATTCCAGTGGATTTCAGGCTATTGGGCAACTTTGAGCAGCACCCAACCAAGGTATTTGTCCCAGCCTCCGTCAAGCCTTGAAAACGGACCGAATATCGCGATCCCCTCAGTTGAGTATGTCTGGGTTCCGGGCGTCTGGGTCTGGCAGGGTCGCTATGTTTGGAGACCCGGCTACTGGGTTCGGGGGCGTCCCGATCTTTCCTGGACTCCGGACACTTATGTTTATACCCCCCATGGATACATCTACGTGGACGGCTACTGGGATTACCCTGTGGTCCGCCGGGGTGTTCTCTTCGCCCCCGTCTATTGGCACAAACCTGTTTACGCCCGCAGGAGCTACTATTATCGCCCATCGATTGTTATCAATCTTTCCATTTTTTCAGACTGTCTTTTTGTCCGACCCCGTTACCGCCACTACTATTTCGGCGATTATTATGGTCCCGCCTACCGTCAAAGCGGATTCTACACATCAATCTCTTTTGGTTCCAACCGCCGGGGATACGACCCCATTCACAGGCATCAGCGCTGGGAGAACCGTCATGACCGGAATTGGGAAATCAGCGCCCGCAGAACTTACGAAATCAGACGCGGCGACCAATCCGCACGTCCGCCCCGCAGCTTCGCCGAGCAACAAACCAGGAAGACGCAACGCAACGAGTCCCAGACAGCTTCGCCTGTCATTGCCACACCGCTCGTAGAAGCCTCACGCAACAATCCCGGACAAAAGGAGTTCCGCAAAGTTTCGGCATCCGAAAACGAAAAACAGATGCAGGAAGTGCGGCAGGCCCGCCTCGATTCAGTGGATCGCCAAAAAAAGGAATCCAAAATACGTCCGGAAAAGTCATTGGCGGAGAAACAGCAGGAAGATCTACCGCTTGCCCCCTCACGGGAAAAAAACACAAATACTTCCGAACGCTCAGTCGGCGAAAACGCGGAGCGAACCGGCTCCGATCAACAGACGCTCCTTGAGCAGGATCAGATCCCCCTGGTGGAAGACAATGAGAGACAGCGCAAAACGCCAAAAGTAAAGAATACCGAAACCCGGAAAGCTTTTACTGAAGAAAACAGGCCGGGGGCACAGGATGAGAGTATTTCCAAAAATCCCGAAAAAGAGCGCCGTTCCGATAATGTGGATCCCAAACTTGATCCTTCACAGGTGTCAAAAACCCAAGCAGAACAGCCAACCGTTCCAAGCGAAAAGGAAGAAAATCCTACCGTCCGCCAAACATCTGAAACCAACAACGGAAATGAAGCGAGCCGTTCTGAAGAAAGACTTCAAAGACAAGCCCAAAAGCAACAACAACGCCGGACTGAACAACAGGCTCAAAAGCAGGCCGAACAACCACAACCAATCCAAACTGAACAGCAGGCTCAAAAGCAGGATCAGCAAGAGCAACAACCAGAAACTTCAAAACAGACTCAAAAGCAAGCTGAACAACCACAACAAAGTCAAAGTGAGCAACAGGCAGAGAAGCAAGCCAAACAAGAGCAACCTCAATCTGAAAAACAGGCTCAAGAACAAACCGAACAACAGCAAGAACGCCAAGCTGAGCAGCAGGCTCAAAAGCAAGCACAACAAGAACAACGCCAAGCTGAAAAACAGGCTCAAAAGCAAGCCGAACAACAGCAAGAACGCCAAGCTGAGCAACAGGCTCAAAAGCAAGCACAACAAGAACAACGCCAGGCTGAGCAACAAGCCCAAAAGCAGCCCGAACAACAACAACAGCGCCAAGCAGAACAGCAGGCTCAAAAGCAGGCTGAACAACAGCAAGAACGCCAAACTGAGCAACAGGCTCAAAAGCAAGCACAACAAGAACAACGCCAAGCTGAACAACAAGCCCAAAGACAGGCCGAACAACAGCAACGCCAAGCTGAACAACAAGCCCAAAGACAGGCCGAACAACAGCAACAGCGCCAAGCAGAACAGCAGGCCCAAAGACAGGCCGAACAACAGCAACAACGCCAAGCAGAACAGCAGGCTCAAAAGCAGGCCGAACAACAGCAACAACGCCAAGCAGAACAGCAGGCTCAAAAGCAGGCCGAGCAAGAGCAACGCAACTCCGAACGAGAAGAGCGAAAAAAACCTCAGAAGGATTGAGACACTTTATTCAAAATCGTCATGCAACTTGCCAAAACCTGATAGATTCTTTTGCAACTTGCAGCAAAGCTCCATAATCCCTTTGACCAATGGAAAAAATTTTCCTCTGTAAAGCTGCGGCATCACGAAACTGGCACATCCTATGCGTTGAAGAGGAACGTGATCTCTTCTTCCCAAAAAAAAGGAAGGCCTGTCCCCCCCGGACTTCGTCCCATCAACGTCAGATTAACCTGTGCTTGGTGTGGAAAATCGCTTCAGCCCAGGGTTATTCCAGCAGATAATGACATCGTCAGCCATGGTATCTGCCTCAAATGCAGAAGAATCCATTTTTCAATTCCCGCCTGACGACGATACGTTTTTCCGTTGAAACGTGGCCGCACCAGGGCCTGTTAGCGGATAAAATGGGCTGGAGCCGGGGCAGTCAAGCGGCGAAGGATCAAAGCACCAAACTTTTTACCAAAAGATCCTTGAGCAGTCCCGCATCAGTGGCCGAAGTCTTGGCCACAAAACCACGTGCATGGGCGAAGTGAACTGTTTCATTTCCGGCAATCTTGGTGAAGTCCAGACGGGCATTGTCGCGGAAGCGGGACAACCCATAACCCGCGCCCCGACGGTCCGGGTAGATCAAACCCACCACCGCCTCCGTCAAACCCCTGCTTTCAATAAACTGGTCCAATCCGCTGGAAGGTTCCTCCGGCATGGGCTCCGTACGGGGAAGAAACAAAAACAACGCTGGGCTCCCGCCTCCTTCCAGAGTCCAGAATTCCGCATGTTGCCCGATGAAATCCAAACGTGCCCTCAAAGATTTCACGTATTCGAGCAGGTCCGTGCCTATCATGTGCATGATCTCCCAAAGCGGTTCGCCCGGTGACAACACCTGTACCAGGGAAAAGCGCCGCAACAGGGTCACATCTATCGGGGAGTTCAGCTTGTTCAACAGATCCCGCTCCACCCCCAGCCATTTCGCCGTACTGTTGGGTCCCCGGCAATCAAACCACTCCGCCGGTTCCAGCCATTCACAAAATTCCCTCGCATCTTCGTAAAGCCCGAGATGCTGCAGAACCAGCGAAAGCGAGCAGGTCGGGGGATGTTCTTTCGGAAACTGGTGGTGATCAAAGTTTTTCAGGGAGGAATCATGCTGATGTCCGACGTCCAGAACACAGATGTCCGGATTCGCCAAATCCTCCAGAGTAGGCTCCCTCCGTTCAATCCTAACCGAGTGCTGGGCCAAAAGAACACAGCAGGCCAGGAACTCGTCCTTATGGGAACTGCCGGGGTGGGTTAAAAGATAGTCAATGTCGGACATTGCCAAAAACGTAACGGGTTTGCCCAAAGTTCCAAGCTTTGTCGTTGGCACGGGGCCGTCCGGATTTTGCATTGGCCCGTTTCCCTTCTTCCGGCACCATTCATCCTTGACGACTCCGCCCGACAACTGCCTACCGCCCCCGCAGATCTGCGAAAAACTGGAAAACATAGTTGCCCGTTTCGGCGGCACCTTGGAAAGTCTTCCGGATATAGCGGGTCAGACCTATTTCTTGCCTTCCCGGGCCCCTGATGAGTTTCGCCGTTTCTTCCAGGACACCTGCCAAACAAGTCCTCACAATAATTTTATCGCCCGGCTTCCAGGCGGACGTGTCTTCGGATCAGGTTGCATTCTTTCCCCGGACGGGAAAAGTATCGCACGGGATGTGTCGATCGACTTCGGAAAAACTTTCCATGAACATTGGCTGCTCGGTTATCCCAAAATGCGACCCGCGAAAGTTTTGTCAGGGATCACCGCTGTCATCGCCACCACTCTGGGCTCGGGATACAGTCATTGGCTGCTGGAAGAATTACCCCGGCTCCTTGCACTGAAGGACATCAGCGTTGACCGCCTGATTGCCCACAGTCGGAATGAGTACAATCAAACAGCCCTCAAGTTGGGCGGATATGCTGGAGAAGTGTTGGAGCCTCTGCGGTTCTCCCACCACGTTTGCGAAACCCTGCTGGTGCCCGGCCTCAGCGGAGAAGTCGGGAACCCCTCATTTGTCTCAGTCCAGGCCATCCACGACTTTACTGCACCGCTACATGAAAAAAATCCCCCTTCTGCTGAAAAGATTTATATCAGCCGCTCCAAAGCCAGGCGGCGCCGGATCACCTTAGAATCGGCTTTGATTGAAGCGCTCGAAAAAAAAGGATTCGGGATCGTTCATCCCGAAACCATGAACTGGAAAGAGCAGATCAACCTCTTCCGACACGCCAAGGTCATTGTCACCGCCCACGGTGCCGCCCTGGCCAATCTTGTCTTCTGCCGACCCGGTACAAAGGTTATCGAACTTTTCAACCGCCGTTATCTCAACGGTTGTTACTGGAAACTGGCCTCTGTCCGGAAACTTGAGTATCACCCCGTTTTCCCCCCATTGGGCGAACCTCTTTCGGGTGTCAGTGGGAATAATCGCCTGGATATTACGTATAACCTTAAGCAGGTGACGATGCTCCTTGATTAGGCTCTGTTAAACCCCGGAATTTCCGGTTTCACCTTTTCTGTTTCCAGCCTATGGTTGTCCCAATGAAGTCCCGTCTTGCACGCTTTCTGTTTTTCATCCGCATCCAATGGCCCTTGCTCCTCGCCGGTTTCTTGGTTCTGCTCGCTTTCTATATAACATTCCAATTCGTGGAAGAAGCTCCACCCAAAGAAATCACCCTGGCATCGGGACCCAAGGGAGGTGGCTACGATTATTTTGCAGCACAATACGCAGAAGCCATGGCCAAAGAAGGCGTCAGGGTTAAGATCCTCGAAACCAAAGGTTCTCTGGAAAATCTGCAACTCCTGCAGGATCCGGAGTCCGGTGTCGATGTGGCCTTCACTCAGGGAGGCGTGGGCTGGATGTCCGGTGCCTACACTTATTCTCCTGAAGAATCCTCCATCCGTTCCATCGCCAAGATTTACGAGGAGCCGCTCTGGATTTTCACCCTTAACAAGGCGGGTTTTGCCGCCCTGCGTGACTTGAAAGGCAAACGCATCGCCGTCGGACCCAAAGGCAGCGGGGCCAACGCGCTGGGTGTTGACCTGCTGAAATGGAGCGGTGTCACAGCTGAAAATGCCCTCTTCATCGAACTCAGCCAGGACGATGCCTTGAAAGCCCTGATCGACGGCAAGGCCGATGTTGCCTTTTTTGTCGGAGGAACAGGCTCACCCTTCCTAAGGCGATGCGCTTCCAATCCGGCCCTGCAACTGCACTCCTTTGACGATGCTGATGCCTACCTTCGCCGATTTCCTTACCTCAGTGCCGTCAGGCTTCCCCGCAGTGTTCTGGATCTGGGACTGAACATCCCACCTTCCGATGTCATCCTCCTGGCTCCTGCCGCCACCTTGGCCACGCGCAAAAACCTTCACGATGCCCTGGCATATCTTTTCCTGGATACAGCCAAAAAACTTCACGGAGGGCACAGTATCCTTTCCAACGCGGGTGCCTTTCCCTCAGCCGGAAATCTCGAATTTCCCTTACACCATGAAGCAGCCCGTTATTTCAAGAGCGGCCCGCCTCTCCTGCAACGTTTCCTGCCTTACCATATCGCAGCCTTCATCGACCGCACCAAAATATTGATACTTCCTCTTCTGACCCTTCTGCTGCCTCTGATCAAAATCGCCTACCCTACCTACCGTTGGTCCATCCGCCGGAAAATCTGGAAGTGGTACAAAAGCGTCGGTGCGATCGAATCCGAATACCACCGGGGACAATCCAAACGGGAAGACCTCATGAGACGGATTCAGGACCTTGAAAAAAGCGTGTCAGAAGTTCAGGTTCCTTTTGCTTATGCCTCGGAGCTCTATACCCTCCGCCATCATATTGTCATGATCCGAAAAATGGTGGTAGCGGAGGAGTAAGAGCCTATCTTATACTCTGGCTTCCGCGCTTTTCGCAGAGTCGGCCTCCTTTTCTTTTCATCCCGGATACGACCCGTTGAGGTTGATCTAGATTACCTGGTAGGGCAAAGTGCCACTCATTCATGTCTTATCCCTACATGTAATTGATTTTAGGTTTTTTTGCCCTTTTTATGCGCCGTCCGGTGCTTAAAAAATACTCCTTTACATTCCAGCGAATCCTGCGAATTTTTGATTCTGATCAATCGCTTCCTTCTGAAGCCTAGTGAAGTGTCTCAGGTCTCCTGTTCGCTCCCAAAGGTAATCCACTCGTGCAGTCATGTGCGTTCTTCAACAGTCAGCGCGGGGTCAATAACCTCAATCAAGAAAAATAGAAACATATGAAATTATACGTAGGAAACCTGTCCTTTAAAACAACCGAAGCAGATCTCAGCGACCTCTTCGAACCATTCGGTAAAATCACCGACACTAACATGATCATGGACCGTGAAACCCAACGCCCCCGCGGCTTTGCTTTTGTCACCATGAGCAGCGCTGCCGAAGGCAATGCCGCAATCGAAGGCCTCAATGGCAAATCTGTCGATGGCCGTGACCTCACCGTCAACGAAGCCAAACCCATGGAATCCCGCGATGGCGGCGGTTCACGCGGACCCCGTCGTGACTTCGGCGGCGGCGGCGGTGGTGGCCGTTCCAGCGGTGGTGGTGGTGGTGGCGGTGGTGGATACCGCGATCGTCGCTAATTACTGACCTTCAACTCAAAAACGTCCACGGGCCTTAAAGCTTGTGGACGTTTTTTTTGTCTATTTTTTCCTGGTCTTTGCCTAAAATCCTTTCATAGATATTTCTCCCGATTCCGCGCATATCGCACGAACCAGACATCCGCTGTCGTGCAAGTATCCTGACTCTGGGAAGCGGACAAGTGGACGACGGATGTCAGGAATAAAGGAAGTCGCTATCCAAGAATGACTTGGGTTAAAGTCAAAAGAACTGGCACTTACCCTGCATTAAAGAAAGGCATGAGCACCTCAATCATGAAACCCACCTTATTCAAAGGTCTTTCAGAAATGGTGGCATCTGAAGAACACCTCTGTTCTTGTGTCAAAATCCAGGAGGAAGACCCGGTGCTGGTCAATTCCCCCGATCTTCTTTATCTCCTGAGCGGGATCAGGGCTTTCTCCGAGGAGCATCTGGAAGAACTACACCGCGTGCTTGAACATCATGGGGACAACGGCAATTCACTCCTGAGGGACGCCATGTTGGCACTGGCTGGCACAGCCATGACCGTGGCCAACAAACTCCACCCGCATTCCCCATCCGAAATCCTCCGTGAAGATTACATCTCGCTGAACATGATCGCCGTCGATTATAAGACTCTCCACACAACTGGACTGGCAGCGGGCTGCACGATGACGGCGGATGCCGCTCTCAAGCACCTAAGAGACTATACGATCTTTATTAAGGAGCTCAGCCAGACCGTTGTTCCAGTCGCGGTGGAAGAAGTAAAAACGGATAACTCTACCAGGCCCAGAATCGCCGGTTATGCAGCCATGAACATCAAACACGCCTGTAGGATGCTCTGAACAACATGGTTAGAGGATCATCCTGCACCCTGCGTTTAAACACAATCCCAACAACCCAAGAAAACAAAAAGACATGAAATCCAATCTGAAACATATCCTGAAACTGACCCTCATAATCATCACTGCAATCGGGCTCTTCACCGTGAGTGCCTGTAAAAAGAAGGGCCCTTTGGAAAAAGCGGGTGAGAGTATTGACAACGCTGTAGAAGAAACCAAAGACACCGTCAAAGACGCTACCAACTGAGATCAGCACCCAGAAAAATAATCCCAACCAGACCCGCCCAAAGCCTGATGGCTTAAGGCGGGTTTTTTCTTTGCCGGGTTCCCAGGATTTTCCTGACAATAGATAAAGCTTTCCTTGTATATCAACAAGCGGTATTCCCTTGTGAAGTATGGGATTAAAGAAGACACTCTTGTCAGACCGTGGATTCACCCACCGGATAAATGGCTGCATGACCTGGAAAAGGGATTCTCCATGAATCCCGGCTCCCCCGCTCTGCTGGCCGGTGCTGTCTTCGGCCTTCTGATCCTGGCTGCAGCCATTTACTATGTAATCAGTCATCTCCTGGAAAAAAGGAGAATCCCCATGGGAGTAACTCCTTATCTTTCACGGGAACGGCTTTTAAGTCCGGCTGAAAACCTCTTTTATGAAGCTCTGCTCTGCGCCGCGAATGGACACTACTGGATTTTTCCAAAAGTGCGCCTGGCCGACATCGTCGAAGTTCATGCAGGTCTGGATCGCGCCGCCACCATGACTGCTTTCAACAGGATCCACGGAAAACATGTTGGTTTTGTTCTCTGCCTCCCCGGTGATTACCGTATCGTCGCGCTGATCGAACTGGACGACAAAAGCCACACCCGCCGGGATAGGCAGGAGCGGGATGTCTTCGTGGACAAGGTTGCTTTAGGCGCGGGAATTCCCATTCTCCGCGTTCATATGGAAGGCGCTTACGACCACGAGTCCCTGGCACGACAGATCTCCGGACTCACCTTTGCCAAACAGCCAGCCTGAAAAACTGTATTTTCACCTTCAAAAGATGGACGTAACCCGTCCTTTGCGTATAATACAAAGCACTTAATTTTTACCGTCCGATGGAAGAAGAATTACCAGCCCCAGATCTCCTCGCCGCCTTGATGCCTGTCCTCTTGATAGTCGGAGGTATCGTCATTGTTGTCATCCTCATTCTGGGTCTGGTCGCCCTTTTCACAAAAAAAGGACGGACTGAGGAAGATCCCGACCTGTCCACATCTTCACCTGCAAACTATCTCCCCTACAGCGAACTGCTCAGCCCTGCGGAAAGCCGTTTGTATGAGACCCTCGTTGAAGCCGCCAAGGGGGAGTTATGGGTTTTTCCCAAAATACGCCTCGCCAACATCGTGCGGGCAGAAAAAGCCGTTGGCCGCTCTGCTTGGCAATCCGCCTTCAACCGGATCGCCCAAAGATCTGTCGATTTTACACTTTGCGTCCCGGGAACCTACCAAATCGTGGCTTTGGTCGAACTGGACGATGGCACTCTCGATCGTGGCGAACAACAGAAACGCGAACAGCTGGTTGATGAAGTGACTGCCAGCGCCGGCATCCCCGTCCTGCACATCCAGGCCGAATCCAGCTACGACCCGGAAGAACTCGCTCAAGCCATCCGCGAACTGACCGCTCCCCCATCCGAAACCTGAAACTCTTTTTGTTAAAATATTCCAGGCATACAACGAGTTCGAAAAGACAGGCTTCATCTCCAGTAGGATTGGAATCGGAGATCATGCAGACCGCCGGATTCCGCCCATCACCTGGGTCGACACGCTGCAACGAGGACTTAATGCGGAATTGAATCTGGTGGATACCGCACCCGGCTATGAAGATAGGTACAGCGAGGAAATTGTAACCAAAGCCCCGAAAAGAAGACGCGACGGTATCTTTGTCCTTGATAAAATTGATCATCTACGCGAAGCCGTAATGCTTTAGATCGGTTCCAGCCTGCCCAGCATGTTTATCGAAGAATGCCCGGAGTACACATTAAGCTTGGATCCCGATGTGACCCAGTTGGGTCTAGGTTTTCCCAATGAACAGGATGCCGCCGGCCACTTCTCGCCCCTCAGCGCCGATCACATGGAAATCATCCGCCTCAAGACCATCACCTGCGTCGAAGGAAAAGGCCGCATTTGGTGGAATCCTTCCCAGCCGTCCCGAGCGCTGTTGCGAAAACAAAAGCAGGTTGTAGGCTTTTCTCGTGTTGAAATGGAAACCATGGTTGTTTGCCCTCGTGGCCGGGACAGTTCTTTGGATCGCCGCCTTAGGAATCATCAAGATGATCCGCTCCGCCCGCGTGACGGCGGACAAGGTGGTGACTTTGATCGAAACACGGGCCTTGGACTCGATGCCGGTCACGGAACGTGAAAGCTTCCTTCTGGGGCTGGCTGAAAAAATGAACCGGATGGAATTTGAAGAACGCCAGAAGCTTCGCATGAACCGTTCCCTGGAAAATCTGGTCAAGAGCATGACGGAGGAGGAAAGACTGAAACTTTTTGAAGCCACCCTGCCCCAAGGCATGGACGAATTGATGGCAGCCCTGAACAAGATGACCCCTGAACAGCGTAAACGCTGGGTGCAACGTGGGCAGCAGGAACTTCAGGAGGTCAGTGACCGGGTGGCGGCCGGAGGAGAACCTCCAGGCGGACCTGTCAGTGAAGAAGTAGCCCAGCGCGTCACCCAGCAGGGTTTCCAAAGTTATCTGGAGAATGCCTCATCCGAAACCAAAATGGATCTGGCCCCGCTCATGGAGCAGATTCAATTGAACCTTCAGGGACTGAAAGGTCCATGATTTGTTCCATGAAAAATCCATTCCAACGGGACCTACAACAACAAGGCTTTACACTTCTGGAGTTGCTGGTGGTTCTTGGTGTAGTCGGGTTACTTGCGGCACTGGCCGGACCAGTCCTGGGAAAAACCCTCGCCAAATCCCGTCAAACGGCCTGCCTGAGCAACCTAAGGCAGATCGGGATCGGCCTTCAATCCTACCTCCAAGACAATGATGGCGATCTTCCTGCCATGAAGGCCATGCGCCTCGATAAAAACGAGGATGTTCCGGTAATGGACACCGTCCTTCTTCCTTATGTGGGGAACGATCCCAAACTATTCTCCTGCCCTGCTGACAAGACCGTCTGGGCGAAAAGCGGATCCAGCTATTGGTGGTATGAAACCCTTACGCTGAAAGAAAACGGCGAACACCATTACAAAAACCTTACCTTGGAATCCTTTTTTTTGGGCACAGGCGATCAGACGAAAATTCCCCTGATCCTGGATAAAGAATCCTTCCATCCCGCTCCCAACAAAATAAACGCACTCTATGCGGATGGCCATGTAGGCCCTCTGATTCCGGTCATGCCAAAATAGAATCCCCATGATTCAACTGGATAATCTAAACAAACGTTTCGGAAACCGCATGGCAGTGGAAAACCTTTCATTGGAGATCAAAGCCGGAACGCTTTATGGGCTCCTCGGACACAACGGAGCGGGAAAAAGCACCACTATCGGCATGATGTTGGGGCAAGTGATGCCGGATTCAGGGCGTGTTCTGCTGGCTGGTCATGATGTCCAGAAAAACCGGGCGGACGCCCTCGCCAATGTGGGAGCCATTTTTGAAACCCCCTCCTTTTATAGCTATCTCAGCGGCCGCCGAAACCTCGAGATCTTCTGCAGTTACAGCCGCGAGGTTTCCGCCCGTGAAATGACCGAGGCCATCGACCTTGTCGGCCTCGGGAAACGTATCGACGATCCGGTTCGCGTTTATTCCCACGGAATGCGGCAACGTCTGGCCCTGGCGCAGGCACTATTGCCCCGTCCGAAAATTCTGATTCTGGACGAACCCAGCGAAGGTCTGGATCCCGAAGGTATCTATGAAATGCGCGAACTGATCCGGAATCTCCATCAGCGCTATCAACTCACCATCCTGATCTGTTCCCATTTGTTGGCTGAAGTCGAGCAGATCTGCCGGGAGGTGGCGGTAATGCGGCAGGGGAAACTACTCTTTCATGGCGATTGGAAAGCTGCTTCGGGCGCGCCTTCACTCGAATCCTTTTACCTTCAGACTGTAAGAGCAGACCGGGAGAAACGATGAAACTTTTCCGCCACCAATTTGCTTTAGAATTACTTAAGCTCTTCGCGCGCAAGAGGAGTTACATTGGCTTCGGAGCCTTTCTGGTGGCTGAAATATTCATCCTGCTCCTGCTCCGCCTCAAACCGGCGGAGGAAGCCTTTGCAAAACTTCTGGAACAGAACGGCTTCGGATTTGACTATTACTTTTCCGGACTGACCCTGGCCTTCCTGATAATGGCCAACACGGTTTTTTTTCTGGGTTCATTGTATCTCTCCCTGGTGGCAGGCGACATGATCGCCAAAGAAGCGGAGGATGGAACCCTTCGCATGGTGCTCTCCCGGCCCGTATCGCGCCTGCGTGTATTGACAATCAAGTATCTCGCCTGCCTTGTTTATACGGCCTCGCTGATGTTTTTTATCGTGGTCACCAGTCTCATTGCAGGAGTTTCCTACCGGGGTTTGGGAGGACTATTTGTTTATGCTCCGCTCGAGGGCGTTTTCGGCATTTATGACACGGGCCCAGGCCTTCTCCGTTTCACCTATGCAGCACTGCTCCTGCCCTTTGCCACCTCGACCATTTCAACACTAGCTTTCATGTTTTCCTGTTTCAATATGAAACCGGCCACCGCCACCATTTTGACGCTCTCGCTCTTCTTCATTGATTTCGTGCTGAGATTAATCCCTTACTTCAAAAGTATCGAGGGTTACCTTTTGACCTATCATATGTCGACTTGGACCGGGGTCTTCCAATTCCATATACCCTGGCTGAAAATTCTGGAATCCTTGGTCTATCTTGGGGCTTTCAACATAACCTTTGTTATCATCGGGGCCGTCGCTTTCTGCCAGAGGGATTTCAAGTCCTAGCCTCCTGACCCCGAAAAGAATCCCCACTAGAATCCTTTCAGCCTGCCGACCGGGTAAGGTGTCTATTTTGCAGAATGCAGTTCTAGGAAAAAAAATCCACGCGCGTGGAATACAATGCAAATCACTCTTTCTGTGGGACTTGCATCATTTTAAATCCCAGTCGGTATGCTCTTTGCCTGGTTTGACTACGGGTCTGGCTGCCTTGGGACTGGGTTCGGCCGTTGGAGCCTGTGTAAAAAAGCAAGGCAGCGCAACTCTGTAAAAACCTACCCTAATTCGTTGGGGCCCACAGGAACATTTTTTTCTTCGGATTTGAGCTTGGAAACTTTTTCTGCACTATCCAACCATGTTGAAGTATTTTCAGACCGCCGTCTTTAGTCTGCTTACCCTGGCAACAGGAAAGGCGGATGATTTGTTGATCGACGATTTCACCTACCCTTATGAGATGCACACCCTGCGGCTGTTCACACAGCAGCAGGAACTGAAGATGGCCTATGCGGAAGTCCAACCCAAGGGAAAAAAAGAATTGGGCACGGTGGTTCTGCTTCATGGAAAAAACTTCGGAGGATATTACTGGAAACAAACAGCGGAAGCACTCAGCGATGCCGGTTTCCGGGTCATCATTCCCGATCAGATCGGGTTTGGTAAGTCCTCCAAACCCGGAAGCTACCAATACAGTTTTCAACAACTGGCCGACAACACAAACGCCATGCTTCAACGTCTGGGTCACAGGAAAGTTCATCTCGTGGGCCACTCCATGGGCGGAATGATTGCAGTTCGCCAGGCCCTGATGTTTCCCACAGAGGTTCTCAGCGTGACCCTGGTCAACCCCATCGGCTTGGAAGACTGGAAGGCCGAAGGTGTTCCTTACAGGCCAGTGGATGGCTGGTATCAACTGGAACTGAGGCAGACGAGAGAAAGTCTCCAGGCCTATCAGACGGAAAATTACTATAATGGTCAGTGGCGCGATAGTTACCTGCCATCCCTCCAGATGTTTGATGCCTTCCGAAAAAGCCCGGAATATTCCCGTATGGCATGGAATCAGGCTCTCACTTATGACATGATCATGACCCAGCCTGTTTGTTACGAATTTCCACAACTCAGCCAGCCCACCCTCCTGATTATCGGGCAGCGTGACCGAACCGCTCCCGGCCGGGATCTTGCTCCGGATGAAGTCAAGGAATCTCTTGGCCGTTATCCGGAACTGGGTCGTGCAGCTGCCAAGGTCATTCCAAAGTCCAAATTGGTCGAACTCGAGGATGTCGGCCATGTGCCCCAGCTGGAGGCTTTCCCACGTTTCATCGAACCGTTGATTGACTTCCTCCGCAAGCCTGTCTGGGACAAGAAGAAAAAAGACTGATAACGGAACAAGGCGGTTCCATTTTCCACCTTTAGGTGTTCCGATTTTCGGCGTATTCTTACCCATACGTTTATCGATTACTCTGTGTCTGGCTTTTCCCTGCCTTTACCTTCCCTTCAACGGACACGAAAACCACTCTCCTGACAAAACGAAGGTGGCACCGACACTCATCGCCTCCGGATCAGCTGGAAGCAAAGTCACCATGGCGAAGTAGAACGGAAAAGGACTCATCCGGTCAAACGCTCTTCCCAATCATGACACCGGTAAATTTCCTATGACGGGGAAAACCCAACAGCATCCGGGCCTGGAATCTGAAATTCGCAGTGCCTCTCAGCCCCAGCCCCAGCCCCTCCACCCGCCCGGAACAGGTTTGGTGCTGCCTCTTCGGAGTGGCGCTGAACGGGGTCAAATTTGATCCGGGAACGGCAGAATTCTGGAACCACAATCGGGGTTCCGGTTGGAATAAAGAAGCCATCGTAAACGGCATAGGAAGGGTGGGACTGAATTCCAGCAACGCTCCCACACAACCCGATGGCAGCTATCATTACCACGGCATCCCCTTCGGTCTTGTCAAACAACTTGATGGAGACAACCATATGATCCGGATGGGCTGGGCGGCGGACGGCTTTCCTGTCTGCGAACCATGGACCCACCAGAAAGCCGATGACGCCCAAACAGCACCATCGAAATAAAGTCATCTTACCGACTGAAAAAAGCCCGGGACCGGCAGGAAAAGAAGGGCCCGGTGGGCGCCATGGCGGAACCTACACGGCTGATTTTGAATTTGTGAAAGGATCGGGGGATCTTGATGAATGCAACGGCAGGAAGGGCGTAACTCCGGAGTTTCCCGGTGGCACCTATTACTATGTCCTGACCCGCGATTTTCCCAACGTACAGAGGCTCCTCAGAGGAAAACCTGACGACAGTTTCCTTCATCCGGTCCATTGGGGTGGAGGGCTCGGCAGACCCCCCGGAAACCGGCCTCCACCGCCTTTTTGAAAGATCTTTTTCCGTTTTCTACTGAACCCCGCCCGCCCGGATACTGCCTTTCAAATTCAACCAGGCAAAGATGCCCAGAATGATAGCCATGAAATACTCCCCGGTGGTATAAAACCAGTATCCCAGGGCAATGGCTGTAAGCAGACCAATGATACGGGCGGCTCTTTCAAAGCGGTATCCGATCAAATCGCGCAGGATCTGACCTCCGTCCATGGGCAAAATCGGAAGCAAATTGAATGCTGTCCATACAAGATTGACCTTCAGTCCAAACTCCAGAGCGGGAGCGATGGGAAGCAGGGAGAATTTTAACAGGATGTAACAGAAGCCCGCTGCCAGCAGGCTGGCCAGAGGTCCGGCCGTTGTGATCATCAGGTGCTGCCAGCGCGAAAATGGGCCTCCACCGAGGAAGGTGACACCCCCCAGCCCATGCAACTCAATCACCGGGCGTCCGCCCCAATAACGTGTAGCCAGGGCGTGGCCAAGTTCGTGCGCAAGAATGGAAAGAAAAACAACCCCGACCCTCGCTAACAAAGGAACCCACTCTTCCGCACGGTCAACTCTCAAACCGCCACTCAGCAAAAAAGCCGTCAGCCAGAAAAACAACTGGACACGCACCGGTATGCGGAAAATCTCAAGATTCAACATCCGCCCATACTTGCAGAGTCAACAGTTCTGTCAAAGCACTCTCTGCACTGACATGCCTCGCTTCCGGATAACGCTCAATAAATTGATGCACCCAGTTGCCCAACTCCTGGCTGATGTCTGGTCGGATTTTGCACAGATCCTCCGGTTGCTCAATCAAATGGGCTTCAAGCGTTGCCTCAATGGTCGCCTTTTCAAAGGCGGGTTTTCCGGCCAATGCATAATAAAGAACATGTCCAAGGGCGTAGAGATCCGAACGCATCGTAGGTTCTTCACCCTGGAGAAGTTCCGGTGAAACAAATTCCGGTGTACCCAGAATTTCCTCCTGGGCAACTTTACCCAGACCGGCGTTTTTACCCGCAAAGCGGGCCAGCCCGAAGTCAATGAGCTTCACACGCTGTTTCCCGTTCCCGAGAAGCGTCAACATAATGTTGTCAGGCTTGATGTCGCAGTGGATGACAGATTGTGTGTGCAGGGCTTGGAGTCCCATCAGGGATTGGCGGGCAATTTCCACAAAATCAGTCAAGGCCGGAACAACGGAATCAATGATCTGCTGCAGATTAGGCCCGGTCACCAGTTCCATCACCTGATAATAACCGGCCTCATCATTGCCGGTGGCATACAGACCCATGACATTCTCATGCTGAACCAGCCGCAGACACTCGGCCTCATGTTCATTCAACCCCTCCTCTTCAATCGCCTCTTTGAGATCGTCCCGGAGTCTCTTGATCGCAACCGGGCGCAGGAGTTCATGATCCCAGCCCACATAAATATAGGCCAATCCCCCGCTGGCCAGAAGCTCATGCTGCTCATAGCGCCCCTCGATCAGTTTCGGTTTTGATGCCATAAGCTCTGTCAGTTCCTGAATCATACGCAAAAGTCTCTTTCTGCCAATGTCCTTCCTTCTCCCAGACAGAGGCCACACCTGCAGTCTGCGCACACAGCGCTTGCAGACTGGTGGAAGGAGGTTAAACAAGAACCATGTCACGCCTCCCCGACCGTTTCGATCTGCTCGTCCGCCAGGTCCGGAAGGAAGCCGGGTCTCCGGAAAGGCAGATTGATTTCCTGATGGCGGCTTTTTTTGCCCTGAAAGAAGCCCACCTCCTCAATACCGGAAACGAAGCCACTCCCATGCCATCTTTTGTCGAACTGGACAACCTGATCCTGATGCCGGTTTTTAGTTCAGCCGACCAGGCAGATACCTACACTTCGGAACGCGGCCAGCGACAGGACCGGGATCCCCTCGGCCTGATTTCCCTGCAACCCCCCGCGTTATTGGAATACACCCGCGCGTTCAAAGACTACGGCTGTCACCATTGGATCATCAACCCGGGCCCCTACGGATTTATCGTTCCGGTGGAGGATGCGGAGACCTACCAGAAGCAACGTTTGGAATCCGGTGAAAAAAGCCATATCGGCTTCTGGATCCCGAATATGACTACGGAAGAAGAAGCTTTTTGGGAAGACCATGGGCTGTGATGTATCCGCCGCTCCGGAACAAACTTTCCTTTTCCCGATAAAACACTCTCTTTGATCCGGTTTTACAAAACCTGTAATCCCGGTAAGCTTTCCCCCTTGATCCCCCACGAACCACAGTTCATCCGCATCAGCGGAGCACGGCAGCACAACCTGAAAAATATTTCAGTCTCCCTGCCTCGTAATCAGCTTGTCGTTATCACGGGACCATCCGGTTCGGGCAAATCCTCGCTCGCCTTCGACACCCTTTTTGCCGAAGGCCAGCGGCGCTACATGCAGAGCCTGTCTTCCTACGTGAGACAATTTCTGGACCAGATGGAAAAACCGGATGTGGATTTCATCGAAGGCCTTTCCCCGACAGTTGCCATCGAACAGCAACGCTCCAGCACCAATCCCCGTTCCACCATCGCCACCGTCACGGAAATCTACGATTATCTCCGCGTTCTATATGCCAGTTGTGGCCAGCCACATCATCCCCTGACAGGTCGATCCCTGAAAAAGCGAAGCCTTCAGGAGATCACCGACCAGGTCATGGATCATCCCGCTTCGGACCGTTTCATGATTCTTGCTCCTGTTGTGCAGAAGCAGAAGGGCGAGTTCCGTGACGTTCTGGAAAAATTAAAGAAAGACGGCTACCTGAGGGTGCGGGTGGACGGAACCATCCATTCCCTGGATCAACCGCCCAGACTGGATCCCAAAAAAATCCACACTATTGAGGTCGTGGTGGATCGCCTGAAGATTTCACCCGAGGGCCGGACCCGCACGGCGGAATCGATCGAGCTGGGATTGAAGTTGGGAGACGGTCTGATCCGCATCGTCTGGATGGGTGAAGGCGATGCCCTTTCTTCCGAGTGGCCGCTGAGCAATCAGAACTTCGATCCTGAAACCGGTTACCATTTTCCGGTTCTGGAGGCCCGCCATTTTTCATTCAACAGTCCCTTAGGTGCCTGTCCAACCTGTGGCGGCACGGGAACCCACCTGCTCCCGGACGCCGACCTGATCGTGGTGGATAAAGATCTGACTCTGGATGAGCAACCGCTCGGTCCCTGGCGCCGTGCCCCCAAACGGATGGCAGGCTATTACAAGGGCATTTTGCGGGATCTGGCCCAACATGCCGGAGTTCCAATAACCACCCCATGGAAGGATGTTCCCGCAAATTTCCGGGATTTGGTCATGGATGGTTCCGGCGGGGAGGATCTGGACTTCCAGGTGATGAAGGCAGGCCGTCTGACCACACAATCCAAACCCTTCGACGGCCTGCTTCATTTCGTACAGAATCTTTACGATGCAAGTGACAGCCCGCTGACCAGGCACCGCATGGCAGCATTCATGGGCAAAAGCACCTGCCCCGGCTGCAACGGTAAACGACTGAAAAAGGAAGTTCTGGCTGTAACCCTTGGAGAAAACACCCGTCCCCCAGCACCCAACATCGACGACTTCTGCCGCTGGACGATCACGGAGGCTTCTGATTTTCTTAAATCACACCAATGGTCAAAAATCCAGGGCAGCATCGTCAAAGAGCTCCTGCAGGAAATCCAGTCGAGATTGAATTTCCTGAAAGATGTTGGCCTGGGCTATCTGAGTCTGAACCGGGAAACGGGAACCCTGTCAGGAGGTGAAATTCAGCGCATACGTTTGGCCACCCAGATCGGTTCAGGCCTGACCGGGGTGCTTTATGTGTTGGACGAACCCAGCATCGGTCTGCACCAGCGCGACAATGAGCGGCTGATCGCGACGCTGGAACGCCTCAGGGACATGGGTAACTCGGTGGTCGTGGTGGAGCATGATGAAGACACCATGGAGCGGGCCGACTATCTGGTGGACATGGGCCCTGGTGCGGGAGTTCAGGGAGGCAGGATCGTGGCGGAAGGAACAGCCCAAGAAGTAAAGGATCACCCTCTTTCCCTGACAGGCCGCTACCTCTCAGGCAGGCTGGGCATCCCGCTGCCGCGCAAACGAAAGGCTCCCCAGGGTGAATGGCTGGAAGTGATCGGAGCCAGAGAAAACAATCTGAAAAACATTTCCGCCCGGATTCCCATCGGCTGCTTTACCTGTGTCACAGGTGTGAGCGGTTCCGGGAAAAGCACCCTGATCAACGACATTCTCAGCCGCGCCCTCTTCCGGACTTTTTATCAGGCCAAGGAAAGGCCCGGCCAGTATGACCGGATCGAGGGACTTAAATACCTGGACAAGGTCGTGACCATCGACCAGTCCGCGATCGGGCGCACCCCACGCTCCAATCCCGCAACCTATGTCGGCGCTTTTGACGCCATTCGCGATCTTTACGCCCAGCTGCCGGCTTCGCGGATCCGCGGTTACCCCAAGGGCCGGTTCAGCTTCAATACCGCAGGAGGCCGTTGCGAACACTGTGAAGGGGACGGTTCCAAAAAAATCGAGATGCATTTCCTTCCCGATGTGTATGTGCCCTGCGAAGTCTGCAAAGGGAAACGTTTCAACCGCGAAACATTGGAGGTCACCTTCAAAAGCAAAAACATCGCCGATATCCTGGATCTCACCGTGCATGAAGCTCTGAATTTGTTCAAAAGTGTCCCTACCATTTCAGGAAAATTGGAAACACTGGCCAAAGTCGGACTGGGCTATCTGACTCTGGGGCAGTCCGCTACCACGCTTTCGGGAGGGGAAGCCCAACGGATTAAATTGGCTGCGGAATTGACGAAGCGGGCCACAGGCCGCACATGCTACATTCTGGACGAGCCAACAACCGGCCTGCATTTTGTTGATATTGAAGAACTTCTGAAAGTTCTCTTCCAACTTCGCGACCAAGGGAACACCGTCATTGTAATTGAACACCATTTGGACGTCATTAAATCTGCGGACTATATTATTGATCTCGGTCCGGAAGGGGGCGAGAATGGAGGACGTATTCTTGTTTCCGGAACTCCGGAAGAGGTAGCAGCATTTCAAGGTAGTCATACGGGAAGTTTTTTGGTAAAAAAGCTCGCAACTAAATATGGTAAAGGCACTTCCATCACAAGTTAACTCCTTTCACACAAAAGGATCCATCAAGGCTCCCTGGCTGAACAGGACTCTGGTGCATGTGCTGCTGCTGCTGGCCATCGGACTCGTTTCCTCAGCCCAAGCCAAGCCCGGCGAAGGAGAGAAGAAGGCCCTGACCGTTGCCCAAAAAGCCTTTCAGGACTCCCAATATGACGTTGCCGCAATCAAGTTGCAGGATTTCCTGAAAGCCTATCCAAAAAGCGAATCGGCTGCGGAAGCTACCCTGCTGCTGGGTCAAAGCTTCTTTTTTCAGGACAACAAGGACAAGGCACTGGACATTTTCCAAAATAGTCCGGCCACAACCACTGAAGAACTGAAGGGGGACTTTGCGTTCTGGAAAGCGGAAACCCTGCTGATCCAGGAAAAATGGGATGCCGCAGTGGAAAGCTACCGCGCTTTCGTTAAATTATATCCGGGAAACAGCCACCTGAATGAAGCCCTGCTGCATCTCAGCGGTGCCCTTTTGGGCAATGGCAAACCGGAGGAGGCCAAAGAGGTTCTGCTACCCCTCATGGCCCTGAAAACTACCGACAAGCAACGCCATCCCGCCGTTCTCCAACAGGCCCGTATTCTGGCTTCGACCGGCAACTATGCCGAAGCCGGAAGCCTGTTGATTATGCTATTGAACGAAAAGCTGGAGCGCAGTGTGCTTTATCCGGCAGCCTATCTGGCCGGAGAAGTCAATCTACAGGCCAAAGAGTTCAACGATGCCCAAAAGAATTTCCGTCTGATCACCAATGATAGCCGGGCCTATCCAAAAAGTCTCGTTGCCAAAGCCTGGCTGGGAAATGGCGCTGCTTTCGAAGGAGAACAAAAATGGGGCCAGGCAGCGGAAGCCTACGAAAAAGCCCTCGCCTTTTCTGACGATCCTGCACTGGTGGAAAGCTCCGTGATACGTTTTTTGAGTGCCCATACCAAAGCCTCGACCCTGGCCCAGGGAACGTTGAAAGTCCGGCAGATGGCGAGAAATCCCAAAGAAAAAATCGGTGCCCTGGGATTTTATGCCATCGGGAAATTTTATTTTGACGCCAAGAATTACGATGCGGCCATTTCCGAAATGGACAATTTCATCAGCAGCAATCCCGACTCCAGCTGGGTTCCTACAGCGCAACTCCTGGTCGCTGACTCTCTCTACCAGAAAAAAGACACTGCCGCCGCCGTCACCGCTTTTAACGAACTGGTCAAACAAAAGAAAAACAAAGAAGCTTCCCTTCAGGCCAGACTGCGGCTGGCCGAAATCAGCTATGCTGAAGGGGATTTTCCGGGAGCAGCGGAGAACTTTCTGGCCGCCTCCCAATCGGATGCCGGCAACCTGGCAGAAGGTGCATGGTTCCGCGGTTTGATTTCCCTGGCAAAAGGGGGAAATCTGGAAGAGTTCAAAAAACAATTCAAACTGTTCGGCGACAAATTCCCGGGCAGCCCCAGAAAGAATGAACTGCTCCTGGAGCAGGCGGCCTTGTTAGACCAATCAGGAAAAGGTGCCGAAGCACGGAAAATCTATGAAACCGTGGCGGCAGAGTCGGCAGACAACAAAGCCGAAGCCCTGCTCCGCCTGGGTCGTTCCGCCATCCAGGCGCCTGTGGACTATGAAAAAGCCATCCAAACCCTGACGGCCTTGGAAAAAGACTACCCGGACTATCCACATCTTGACCAAGCCGTCTCCATGCGGATCAGAGCCCAGGTGGAAAACCTCCAATTCAAAGACAAAGAAGCCGAGGGAAGGAAGGAATATCAGAAATTTATTACCCGTTTCCCTGATTCACCGGAAATTCCACAGATCACGCTGCAGTTGGCCCAGTCCTATTCCAATGAAGGAAACCATGCCGAAGCCCAGGTACGCTTCGAAAAACTGGCCGCCGATTTCCCCAAAGCCAAAAACAACATTGCCGACTTCGCCCTCTACTCAGCAGGAAGAAGTGCCATGGCCCAGAGCGAATTCAAGCAAGCCGTCGCCATTCTTGAAAAAATCCCGCAGGATTCCCCCTTTAAAACGCCCGCGCGGCTGGCTCAGGTCCGTTGTTACATGTTTCAAAACAACTACCTCGACGCCATCCGGATCTGTGATTCCATTCTTCTGAACAGGAAAGAGGACGACGCGTGGGTGGAGGCTTCCATCCGCAAAGCCAATTGCCTTTACACTCTCGCGGCGGAAGATACCCAAAAATATCTTCTCGCCCTGGAGGTGACCTCCAAAGTTTTTGCTTCCAAGGAGGCCGCAGTCCACCAGCGCAATGAGGCCGGTCATTTGAAAGGCGCCATTCTTCAAAAATTGAACCGCGGCAGCGAAGCCATGGAAGCATACCTTGATGTGGTTTACAGCCAGGTTCTGCCGACCGAAATCACCGGACAGACGCAACATCCTGAGTTTTACTGGTTTATCAAGTCTGGCCAAGCAGCCGCCAGCATGCGCGAAGACAAAGGGGATGTTCGCGGAGCAGTTGAAATTTACCATATCCTGGAAAGGCTTGGGGATCCAAACCGAGAGGAATTCCGCCGTAAAATCGAATCACTCAGGTCAAAAAACTTCCTTTACGAAGAATCATAACGATTACTTTCATCGACCATAAGGCGATCTCATTGACTTGGCTCAAGGCTCTTTTATACTAAGGAAGTGGAAGATTCATCAATCCTGGTAGGTCAGGAAGGGCAAACGGGAACCGCCCGGGTTATCGGGAAGGGTTCTTTTAAGAACGCCCGACACCTCGCCAAATATGTTGAGAAGGCCTCAAAGGCTGGCATGAGGGATCTTGTCATCGACCTTCAGGATTGCATTCACATGGACAGCACCTTCATGGGGGTTATGGCCGGACTCGCTGCCGGACGACGTAAGGAAACTCTTTCCACCACCCGGGTCATTAACACCAACGCCCGCAACCTTGAACTTCTTCAAACTCTGGGTCTGGATCGTATTCTGTCTATCGAAGCCAATGCGCCTGCGTCCTCTTCTGGAGATTTCAAACCCCTTGACCATGCCGACACTGAGGACAAGCAGGAGGTCGCGCAGACTATGCTCCAGGCCCACCAAAACCTGGTGGATCTTGACTCCCAAAATGCAGCCAAATTCCAGGATGTGTTGGTTTATTTAAAAGATAAACTCGGGATCAGTGACTCCGCCAGATGAAGTCCGCCCACGCTTTGGCTCCCCCGATGATACCATGATTTTCATTGTCACGTTCTTTATTGCCCTGATTGTTTATTTGTCATGGGAACTGAAACGTTCCCGCGATGAAAAGGATAATCAGGCCCGGATCTTCACCAAACTTCAGGAAGAAAAAAAGGTCATTTTTGATCTGCTTAACGATCTGGGCGAAGCCTTTTCCGAAGAAGTCGACCGGCGCCAACTGCTCAAAATCATCCTGGACTCCAGTATTAGCGTCACCGGGGCGCGAGGTGGCGTGGTCTACCTCCTCAATCCCCCGAAAAACCAACTGTTGGCCGAAGCCGTCTGCGGCATGTTTCCTCCCCCTCTGCCCCTGCCGCGTGAAGCCGAGAGCAAGATCGTAACCCGGGAGGAATACCTGGAAACAGTTCTCCGCAATGAAGCCATCCCGGTCCAATCAGAGAATATTCTGATCCAGGCACTGCAGGATGAAAAAGGGTTTCTCCTCGAAGACACAACCGAGGACAACCGTTTTCCGGCTTTTGAAGAACCCACCCTCCGGGTAAAAAGCTACATCGCCATCCCCTTGAGGTATCGTTCGGAAAAATACGGCGTCCTGGCCCTGGCCAATCCCGTTCATGAAGGCGGTTTCAGTACAAATGATTTCGATATTGCACGCTCCATTGCCTACCAGGCCTCATTCTACCTCCATAATGCCACCGTGTTCAGTCAATTGGCAGAAAAACAACGTCTGGACCGGGATTTGGAGGCCGCCCATGAAATCCAGCGCATTCTGCTGCCGGAAAAATGCCCGACCATTCAAGGCTATGAAATCGCAGCCATGAACATTCCCGCCCAGCATGTGAGCGGTGATTACTACGACTTTGTCAACGTTGACGAAAATCGTGTCGGGATCGCCATCGCGGACGTTTCCGGAAAAGGTGTTCCTGCATCCCTGATCATGGCCATGTGCCGCACAGTACTAAAAAACCAGGCCGCCGGTCGCCACTCGGCGGCCGATGTGCTCCGCCATGTCAACAGCATCCTATATCCGGATATCCGCGAAGACATGTTCATCACGATGGCCTATGCAGTGCTGGACTTCAAAAATCATACCCTGACCCTGGCCAAAGCCGGCCATGACGCGCCCTTGATCTACCAGGCAGGCGATGTCCCGATCCAAAGCCTGCAGGCCCCGGGAATCGCGCTCGGCATTGACAGCGGTGAAGTCTTCGATACGGTAGTTTCTGATCTGGTCATTTCTCTCAAACCGGAAGATACCGTCCTGATGTACACGGACGGCATCAATGAAGCGGTGGATGCCGAAGGGCTGGAATTTGGCAAGGAACAGATCAAAAGTGCCATGAAAGCCGGCGCACCGGGCGGAGCGGCCTACCTCATCCAGAATGTGGTTGAACGTGTTTGCCGTTTCCGCGGCGAACAGGAACAAAATGACGATATCACTCTGGTAACCATCAAAAGAAAATGAAAAAAACAGAGAACGACAACGAAACAGCTTCCATGAATGAACCTATGGAAAACAGCGAGCCGGTAGTGGAAGCCGGACCGGATACTGAGACCCAGATCGCCCAACTTCAGGAAAAGCTGCTCCGTCTTCAGGCAGACTTCGATAATTACCGCAAACGGATCGCACGGGAAAAAGAGGATTCCATCCGATTTGCCAACGAAGGTCTGCTTGAACAATTGCTGCCGGTCATTGATAATTTTGAATTGGGCTTAAGTGCAGCCGAAACAGCCACGGACGCAAAATCAATCGCCATGGGCATGCAGATGGTGAAATCCCAGCTCAAACGTTTCTTGGAAGACTGTGGCGTGCAGGAAATCAATGCCACTGGAGCCCTGTTCGACCCCAACCTGCACGAAGCCGTTTCCCAGGAACCATCCACTGAAGTGCCGGACGGAACCGTGCTGGCCCAGCGGCGTAAAGGTTACAAGCTCCGAGACCGCCTTCTGCGCCCCGCCATCGTCGTGGTCGCCCACACCCCCGCAGCGGAAGCGGCCACAGAACCATTCAGCTCCTGATTGCCCCCATCCAGGAAAGTCCACATGAGCACTCAAAAAACCCGGCGCGATTACTATGAAATTCTTGGAGTGGCCAAGGCGGCCAGCGAGGATGAAATCAAAAAAGCTTACCGCAAGATGGCGATTAAACTCCATCCCGATAAGAATCCGGGCAACAAGGAAGCCGAAGAGCAGTTCAAAGAACTGGGTGAAGCCTACGAAGTGGTCAGTGATCCGGACAAACGGGCCGCCTACGACCGCTACGGACACCAGGCCTTCAAGCAGGGTGGTGCCGGCTCAGCCGGCGGAGGATTCCACGATCCGTTTGATGTTTTCCGCGAAGTCTTCGGGTCCGGTGGAGGGAATGTTTTCGGGGATATTTTTGAGCAGGCCTTCAACGGTGGCGGCGGTGGCTCCTCCCGCCAGGGCCGGGGATCGGATCTCCGCTACGATCTGGAAATCACACTGGAAGAAGCCGTGCGGGGCTGCGAAAAAGAAATATCCCTGCGCAAGTTCGAAGAATGTGATTCCTGCTCCGGATCCGGTGCTGCTGCCGGCTCCAAAAGCTCAACCTGCGGCACCTGCCGGGGTGCCGGACAGGTTGCTGTTTCACGCGGATTTTTCTCCATGGCCCAGACCTGCCCTACCTGCCGGGGCACAGGCGTCATCATTGAAAAACCCTGCACCAAGTGCCACGGCGAAGGCCGCTCAGAAAAAACGTCCAAAATCAAAATCCGCATACCGGCCGGGGTCGATTCCGGCTCACGGCTTCGGTCTTCCAGCCAAGGTGAGGCAGGAACCCGCGGAGGGCCTTCTGGAGACCTGTATATCGTCGTCCACGTCAAAGAACATGCAGTCTTTGCCCGGCAGGAATCGGATCTCTACTGTGAGGTTCCTATCAGCTTCGCCAAAGCGGCCCTGGGCGGGGAATTAACCGTTCCAACATTGGAAGGCAAAGCTTCCGTCAAAGTCCCGGCTGGCACACAAACAGGAAAACTGTTCCGCTTACGGGGAAAAGGTGTTCCAGATTTGCGGGGTCATCATGCCGGTGATCTAAACATCCGGCTGATCGTGGAAGTCCCAACCAAACTGAATTCGGAACAGAAAAAGAAACTGGAGGAATTCGCCGAACTTTGTAACGACGAAACCCATCCTGATTCGAAATCGTTTTTTGAAAAAGCCAAAGAGTTCTTCACTTAGGAACATCCAATCTCAATGTCCATTCCCCGTTTTTATTGCCCTTCTCTCACTGACAACATTCTAAACGCCGAGGAATCGCACCATGCCCTCAGCGTGCTCCGCCTCAAGGAAGGGGATTCTCTGAGCCTTTTTGACGGAAGAGGAACCGAAGCCAAAGCAAGGGTGGTTCAATCCGGACGGGCTCCCCTACAATTCAAAATCATCACCCAGTCACGAAATCCTCCCCCAAATTTCCATCTCATCCTCGGCCAGGCCATCCCCAAAGGAAAGTCCATGGATTTTATCATCCAAAAAAGCACGGAATTGGGGGTTGCCACCATTGCACCGATTTTGTCGGATCGAAGTGTGGTTCAGTTGGATGGGGATCGTAATGAATCCAAACAACAAAAATGGAGCCAAACCGCTCTGGAGGCCTGCAAACAATGCGGACAGAATTTTCTGCCTCAAATCGGGCCAGCCCGCAAACTGGTTGATTTTCTTGAACACTACCGGAAATCACCCGCCCTCAAGCTCATCGCCTCCCTCCAGCCGGGGGCAAAACTTTTGCGCAGCACCTTGGCAGCGGCCAAACTAAACGGGGCAGATACCGGGGAAGTGATTTACCTGATCGGTCCCGAGGGAGATTTCACCCCCGCCGAAATAGGTTTGGCTCTGAGCGCGGGCTATCTACCTGTCAGCCTGGGACCCAACATTCTGAGAACTGAAACCGCAACTCTTTTCCTCACGAGCACACTCCTCTACGAATTTCAATCCTGACAGGCCTGGTCATACGGACCGGGATTCAGGCCTCAGCTTTAACCCAGCGCTCAATCCGGTAACCCTCCGCCACCTCGACTATTTCTCCCGGGGTAAAAAAATCCTCAAAGGCTGGCAAGGTGGTATCGCCCTCGTATTCCGCATGAACGCGGGTAAGCAAAAGCTCGTCGCAGAGAGGAAAAAACTGGCGGTAGACCTCGGCACCACCGCAGACAAAGACCAGTGGTATCTCGAGTTGACGGACTTCCTCAACGTTCCTGAGTAGGCGTATCCCTTCCTGCGGCGACAGAGTGCTGCTCAGGATCAGATTGATGCGATTGGGAAGGGGGCGGCCCAGACCCTCATAGGTCGTTTTTCCGAACAAAATGGCGTGTCCCATCGTGGTTCGTTTAAAAAACTTCAAATCCCCCGGCAGATGCCAGGGAAGTTTTCCGTCTTTGCCAATCACCCTGTTTTCCGCCATGGCGGCAATAGCCACCAGCTTCGGACCGTTTCCTGGGGGATTCATACGGCGATCGGGGCCTTGATGCCAGGATGCGGATCATAACCGCTCAATGTGAAATCCTCATACTGAAAAGCAAAAAGATCGGTCACGGCCGGATTTAATGTCATTTTCGGGAATGGCCTTGAATCCCTGCCAAGTTGGAGTTTGAGCTGTGCCTCATGATTCAGATAGACATGGGCATCGCCGAAGGTATGGACAAATTCCCCAGGCTCATAACCTGTCACCTGCGCCATCATCATGGTTAAAAGGGCATAGGAGGCAATATTGAAGGGAACACCGAGAAAAACATCCGCACTGCGCTGATAGAGCTGGCAGTTGAGTTCTTTTTTGTCCGGATCCACGTAAAACTGGAAAAGGGCATGGCAGGGTGTGAGTGCCATCCGATCCAGTTCTCCGGCGTTCCAGGCATTGACGATGAGACGGCGGCTCCATGGATCCTTGCGGATCGTATCGAGCACATTTTGGATCTGATTAACCACGCCTCCGTCCGGGTTTCTCCATCTGACCCATTGCGCCCCGTAAATAGGGCCCAGATCCCCTTTTTCGTCCGCCCACTCATTCCAGATCGAGACCCCGTTTTGGTTGAGATAGGCCACGTTGGTATCGCCATTGAGAAACCAGAGGAGCTCGTAAATGACGGACTTCAAATGCACTTTTTTTGTAGTGATGAGCGGAAAGGATCCGCGCAGGTCGAAACGGAGCTGTGCTCCAAATATTGAACGGGTCCCGACACCGGTGCGGTCACTGCGTTCGCTTCCGTTTTCCCACACATGGCGCAGCAGATCCTCATAGGTTTGAAGGGATTGACTCATGCGTATTAGGGAATTAAACAGGCAAATAGACAAAGCGCAAGAGATCGCACTCAGACCCCATTCAGCAGCCTCATGGCCAGAAAAGGTGGGAGCCCGGCATTGAGAACCTCATCGGCAACCTTTAAAACCGGATAACGGACACGGTGGAATTCGACCACCTGTTTTTCGTTATCATAAATGACATAGGAGGCTTTGGGCTCTTTATCCCGCGGTTGTCCCACCGATCCCACATTGATCAGGTATTTGATTTTTTTCTTTAAAGACAAACTGGAAGGCACTGAAATGCCCCGCGCCTTCCTGCCGTCAAAGCGGTGAGCCCTGACCTGGTGGGTATGCCCAATAAAGCACAGAGGTTCCTGCTGAAATCTAAAGTGTTCTTCCGCAGAATGAATCGTGGTGACATAGCCCCATTCTTCCGGCTGATTCAAACTTGCGTGAACTGCCGTAAAGCCTTTGTAATCCATGCGTAGGGGCAGATTCGTCAGCCAGGCCCGCTGGGTGCCCGATAGATTGCCACGGGAATATTCCAGACCGGCACGGGCCATGGGATTATACCATTCCAGTTCGGCATCGTTCGAAGCATAAAAATCGTGGTTACCCATGACAACATCCGCCCCGGTATCTATGACTCTGTTGAGACACTCCGAAGGGCGGGCATTGTACCCGACAATATCCCCCAGGCAGATCAAGTGATCAATTTTTCTAGCACGCATATCGCTTAAAACAGCTTCCAACGCCAGAAAATTGCTGTGAACATCACTAAAGAGGGCGACCCGCATTCCCACAGTTCATCGCATAAGTTCCTCCATTCAACAACTGTATTAGGCCTGTTAACTTATAAAAAGGGGTGCCGCTGGAGTCGGGCAGGCTTCCAACCAAGGCACGAGGAGGGAAAAGGTCGTCTATACCCGTGACCGGCGGGTTCTGCCAAAGGCAGCTTCGCCTGTGGCAGACAACACAGGGTGGGGGCCTGCCCGGCCCAGCCCGGAGGATTTGCCCCAGAAAGGCCCCAAGCTGTGGTGGATGCTTAGTCACCCCCGGAGAATTTCGATGTTTTCCTCCTCCGTCCTGCTTGAAGTCTTTCTGGGGAAAACAGCAACCCATTTTATTCACTAACAGGCCCTAATTCTTTTCATCTTGAAAACAAACAACAGGGGAAAATTCATTTTCTTGCTTTTTCCTTGGGACGGCGTCTTATAGTTTGGTTTCTTGGTCTTCATGTTTTAATCCAACTATTATGGCAAATGCAGTACTCCTAACTTATCTGGAGCAGTTTGGTCCCCAAAGGGCCAACGGTATTTTGAGTATTCAGGATCCCCTAAGCGGGGAGGACGGATCTATTTGCATTGCAAACGGCGTCATCGTTTCAGCCGGAACCTACAAGCTCAAAGACCTGAATGCTGTCTTTGCCATGATGGCCTGGGAAGACGCCTCTGTCCTCTGGTTGGAAGGAATGAGCCCTCCCCTGCTCAGCTGCAACATCCAGCCCGATCTGGCCATCTTTGAGTTCGTGCAACTCGAAATGGAACATGGCTCAGCCCGGGCCGTTCTTTCCTATGTCAGCAGTATAACAGAGGATCATTCCCCGAAAAAACGCAAAACCATCCGTCTTCCGGATCTGTCCAATTTCAGCATCCACCTGCAAGTTGATACGGACAGCCAGGAGAACTTTGATTTTGAATTGCGGGAAGGTAATCAATTAATCGGCAAAGGGAGTGATTGCGACATCATTATTGCCCACTCTTCCATTTCCCGCCGTCATTGCCAGGCGGCCCTGGTGGATCGCACCATCACCTTCACAGATCTGGGATCCACCAACGGAACCTACGTCAATGGACAACTGATCCACCAAGAGTTCGTGGTGCCCGGCGACAAAGTAAGCCTGGGATCCGTCCATTTCACCGTGGCAGCACGGCTCAGACGAAATCTTTCCAATGATGTGATGCCCACATCGGTTCCTGTTACCCCCCAGAACTCCGCGACCATGAAAATTCCAAAAAAGAGCAAAGCAGTTCATTGGCAAAATCTGGCGGGAGATTCCTCCAACGATAAAAAGGAAAAACCCGATAAAAGCATTATCCGGCGTTTTCTCAAAAAGAACCAATAACCCCTGGGGATCCGACCCCCTTACCCGGCCCACTGTGGATGCCTTTCCAGTTGCTCAAGCCAGACATCCGCAATTGGACCTGCGGCCTTTCCATCCTCCAAAAGAGGGCTTGCTGAAGTCGAGCGCTTCACCTTTGCCAGCCAATCACGTCCGAACGGCTTCCGAAGCACCCCGGCCTGACTAGCTGCGAGTGTCGTTTCCTCTTTCTCTCCCAGACCTACCCCCGCCCCGAGATACCACCCGGCCAAGGCCATCGTCACACGCACCACCGTAGAACGGGTGTGTAGCACGACAAGGCAGGGATGTTCTCCCATCTGTTCTTTAAGCTTTTTCCAATGTCCAAGGGAATAAAGTCCGGGGGACTTCGGGGCGGAATAAAGATCATACATAATCAAGTCCGGTTTTCCCAACCCGGGGTTCGTACAGGTCGTACGAAAATCGCCTTGATGGAATTTCCAGTAAAAGTGTCTTTTGGCCCTGTGGATAAGCAGGGCCTGATCTCTCATCATTTGTTCCCAATCCAGATCCTTGAGATACGAGAAGGACGCGGGGTGTTCTTTGACGTGGGTGAGAGCAAAGGACAAGGCTCCCCAGTCTGTGTCGAAACTCTCGACATCAAGATCCCCGTAAGCACCTTCCGACCACGCCTCAAACACGGCGGTAAGGTTGGCAGCGGCCCCCAATCCGACATCCCAGACCGTTTTTTTCCCGGTTGAGGGCAAGTTCCAACAGCTACCTAGAAAGGTTTGTTCGACATAAAGCTGCCGGGCCTCTTTCATGGCACCGATAACCGGATGAAAGGTCTCACCAACGCGTTCATCACGCAAGGTCACCTGCCCGTCGGCCAGCACCTTGAGGCTGTAAGGACTTTTTTCTTCGGAAGATACAGTCGGTATTGACGAGCCCCCCCCAGGTTCTTTATTCCTATCTGATGCGAACCCGTCTGATTTTTCTTTCATATCTGATTTCGCCCCTTTTTCTGCATGCGGCTGGCGCCCCAAAAACGGAGCCAGTAGCCAAGGCCGACTATCCCAAATATCTCTTCATTTGTCTCACCACTCAAAAAGCCAAACTCATCCGTGAGAACAAAGTGGTCTGGGAGAGCATTCTCTCCAGCGGCCGGACCACTAAAGAAACGCCGGTCGGCACCTTTAAGATCACAGACAAATACGAAAAATGGGTTTCAACCATCTATAATGTTTCCATGCCTAATTTTCAGAGATTCAACCACGGTGCCATGGGCATCCATGCCGGTCCTTTACCCGGTTACCCCGGATCAGCCGGATGTATCCGCCTTCCGGAAGACAAATCAAAGGAACTCTTTGCCCTGACCACCATCGGCCTTCCGGTCGTGATTACCGGCGAAGCACCTCCCTTTGAGTATTTCAAAGCAAAAATTCTGCGGGCCAAACGGGACAAAAACTCCCCTTACGCCAGACGCGGTACTGCCACCAGAATCAAAACAGCTTCCTACGTCGGCTCGGTCTCCACCTCCGCACCCGCTCCCTGACTAGCTTGGATTCGTCAGGGTTTTCTCAGTTTCTGGGCAAAATCCACCATGTCTTTGGAACTGATCCGGACTTCGGTGATCGCACCCTTTTCCATGGCGAAAGAGGCAAAACCTTTTTGATCCTTACGGATGAAGCGTCGCAGAGAGGAATTGGATTCAAACGGCTCCCACTGTGAACCTTCCGCATTGGCGGAAAGAATAGCCATGGCCAGGGGTTCCGGGATGGGGATAACCAGCGGTTTCTCTCCATCCTTCGGCGTCTCCTTCAGGCGGACATACTGTTCCAATACAGACTCCTTGCCTGTAAGCAACACCGTGATCATCAGATCCTTGTTAATATAAACATGCTGGCGGAGATCCCCCACTCCAGCCGGATTCTGCTGGAGAGGTTTGCCAAAACGTTGCTCCAATTTTTCCGGAGAATCACCCAACCGGGCCTGTAGGATAGAGGTTCCCGTCAGACAAACTGCCAAAATAAGTGCCTGCTTCATCATAGGACAGTCAATCCCTGAAATTATTGAAGTCAATCCCTACCGGAAGATCCTTTGATTTCAACAAAGCCATGATCGATTGGAGGTCGTCGCGGTTTTTTCCGGTCACACGGATTTTTCCGTCCTGGATCTGGGCCTGTAGTTTCATACCGCTACCCCGGATTTCGCCAACGATTTCCTTGGCCGTTGCCACTTCAAATCCCTGCTTGAGGGTTAGCACCTGACGCGCCCGCCCTACAGAAGAAACTTCCAGTTTTCCATGGTCAATATTTTTTAGCGATACGTCACGTTTGGCCAGTTTGCCCAATACAATTTGAGCCAGGCCCTGTAGTTTGAACTCTTCGTCCGCCGTCAACACCAGCGTGTTCTTCTCTTCCACAATATCCCAGTTGACCCCTTTGTAATCAAAACGAGTCTGCAATTCCTTCCGGGCCTGCTGGATGGCATTTTTTACTTCGGCCAGATCTACCTCAGAGACAACATCGAACGATGGCATAGAATTCAAGCGTATGTGAGACCCGCCCTCTTGGCAAGAGCAGGCCGGGGAAACTCAGCTTCCTTCAGGATGATCGCGAAGATACTCGTGCAGCAATTTCTCTGCCTCCACCACATCCTCATGGGCGGAACGCCGTCTGTGGTATCTTCTTTTGATGATATCCAGAAACATTTCCAACTCCACCCTGTTCGGTTTCCGGTCATAATCCCACAGTTCGGCATCCCGTTCCTTGAATTGGAACTTGAACTTGCCTCCAAAAGGATTGACCCGGATCTCATATTTCAGTCCGTCATCCCGCCGCATATTGAATTCGATATCACGCCTCATCTTTCACTCCTTGGATGAACCAACCTATAAATCTTCTTGGAAAAGAAAAGCAAAGCCTTATTCTCTCCTGATGCATCGCCCCATTTTCCTCTGGCTCTGCTGGCTCGCCCTCGCTTCCAGCCCGTTCCATTCCATCCAGGCCCAGGACGCCATCAAAAACATTACCGAGGAATTCAATTTCCTGAAGGAAAATGGCGAACGCGAGGTGGTCAAGACCACAAAAAGCGGTCTCCAATACGAGATTCTCAAATCCGGCAGCGGGAAAACCCCAACTCTCTCCAGCACGGTGGTCACCCATTATCGCGGTGTTACCCTGGCTGGCAAAACCTTCGACAGCTCCTATGAACAGGGCAAACCTTCCACCTTTCCCGTGAAGGCAGTGATTTCCGGATGGACCGAAGCTTTGCAGCTCATGAAAGAAGGCGACAAGTGGAAGCTCTACATTCCGAGCAAGCTGGCCTACGGTTCCGAAGGAAAACCTCCCACGATCGGGCCCAATGAGTTGCTCATCTTTGACCTGGAATTGATCGAAGTAAAATAAGCCTCCGTCAGCCAAGCCCTTATTTTTCCCAGATCTTGATTCCCTTCATCTGGCGGGCGGTTCCCGTCACCAGATGGATGACCGCTTCCTCACCGGTAATGACCTTGTCCCCGGTTCTGTACTCGAATCCGCCATAGACACGTATTTCCCTCTCGTTGATCTGGTCGGCAAAAGTCGCTTTGAGCACCGCATCTCCACCGCGACCGTCCTTTGACCGGATAGGAATTTCCAGCCCTATAATCGAAGGGGATTGATCGGTCTGGATGGTTGGTCCTTGCAGATTTGGCACGGCATCGACACCGCTTTGCTGGTACCAAAAAGATGAAAACCAGCCGGCGACAAATACCAGGGCGGCCGCGGACAAGTAAGGTAAAAAGGCTTTCATGCGGGAATGGAATGCTTTCCAGAATCCAACACAACACCATCAGCAACGGATACCAAGCAGAAAGAACGTGAAATCATAAGTTCAAATCCGTGGCAAATGCCCGGTCAACACAAAAAAGGCGCGGAATGATCCGCGCCTTTCCGTGAAAAGTTTTTGAAAACTTGACAGTGAGTCCGGAGAACTCAACGACGTCCGTAATCGCCACCGCCACCGCCGCTGCGGCCACGCCCACCGCCACCGCCGCCACCACCGCCGCCGCCACCAAAGGAACGGCCACCACCGCCGCCGCCGCCGCCGCGTGGTCCACCGTAACCGCCACCACCACCGCCACCGCCACCGGGGCGCTCTTCTTTTGGACGGGCTTCGTTGACGGTGAGGTCACGCCCGGCGAAGTTTGTGCCATGGAGTTTGTCAATGGCAGCCTGGCCCGCTTCAGCGTTGTCAAAAGTGACGAACGCAAAGCCACGGGAACGGCCTGTCATTTTGTCTTGGATCAGATGGACGTCCGTAACGGTGCCATGCTGGGAAAACAAATCTTCAAGATCGTTTTCCGTCGTGTCGAAGGACAGATTGCCTACATATAATTTCATGCTCATGATGATAGTTTTTCTTACCGATCCGCCGCTGCTATCTAAGATGTTCCCGACTGCCGGGTTTCAAATCATCACTGAACACTCAGCTGACAATCCACCAACCTACTCGCTGCTAACGATATCTAAGGCTCTCTACTGACAGATTCCAGGATTTAAGCAAGTCTGAAATTGACTGGGGCCGGGCCACGCCAGAGGTTCCCCCCCGCTTTAAACCCTGTTCCGCTTGTAAATAACCCTGCTTTGCCATCCCGACACCAGCATCATTCTCACTTGCCATAGGGGCTGTTCCACGTGACATTGCTTCGGTATGCGATTGATCAACGCTCTTTGGTGTTCTTTTTACTCCGGCCCCCTTTACCGCGACGTCTTTACAAACTGGCGGGGAATCGGCTTGATGTATCTTTGCCTGCTATCCCTGATCCAAACCATTGTTTCCACGGCTTACCTCGATGGCCAGTTGGATTTGTTCATTCGTGATTATACACCTTCGATCGTCCAACAAATCCCCAAAATCACCATCCGCGACGGCAAGGCTTCCACTCCTGATGAGAAACCTTATTCCATCGTCGACGGGCAAACAGGTGCCCGCATCGCCTTGATCGATACCAGTCTGGAGCAGCCCCCTGCCGAGCCGGGCTTGACTTCCTTTTTTGTGGGAAAAAAAAGCCTCTATGTTTTCAACAAGGCAGGTAAAGTCCAAACCATAGATTTTCCAGTTTCCGAAGAGATAGTTCTTGATCAGGCCCTTTTTGTTTCCCTTTTAAAATTCATATCCTCCTGGGGTGCGCTTCTGCTCTCCCCTTTTTCGCTGGCCGGGAATCTGGTAATGATGGCCGTGACGGCCATCTTCTTTTCTTTTTTTGCCTGGATCAATTTCAAATCCGCTGCAGTCACGGCTCCTTACACCGCTCTTTTACGCCTGACGGCAGTGGCTCTCAGCCCGGCAGTTCTCTTTTCCATGATTACTGTGGCCTTTATTCCCGCCAGCACGGTCAGCGGATTCCTCTTCGTTCTCCTGGCAGTCGGCTATATTGCCTTCGCGGTTCATGCGGTAAAAAAATCTGCCAACGAAGTTTCCGGCCAAGGCACGGAAGAATAGAAAGTAACCGCAGGGCAGGGCATCCATTATCCCCTTGAGCGATCGAATCGTCCTACCTTCTGCAACGTCTGATTCATATGCCTTTCTTTTTCCGATCCTTTCTTGTGCTGCTCCTGGCCGCAGGCGGACTTTCTGCACAAACCACCGGGCCCGCCGTTGCGGAGGCGGCCGCTTCACAGATCGGGAAAACAACCCGTTATGACCCCTCTTATCAGCGGCTCAATTACCCCATGGGAGATGTGCCTGAAGAGAGTGGCGTGTGCTCGGATGTCGTCATAAGGGCCCTGCGCTCCGTCGGCATCGATCTCCAGCAGGAGGTGCATGAGGACATGAAGACCCATTTTTCCGCCTATCCCCAAAACTGGGGCTTGAAAAAAACAGACAGGAATATTG